>OKSF01000002.1_pt1 | contig 252065 bp, 232 predicted proteins | sample 1606061 | NCBI WGS metagenome assembly OKSF01 (sample SAMEA3541567, study PRJEB24748) | human gut metagenome | biome: human gut; feature: human-associated habitat; material: faeces | place: China | collected 2012
TCCTTTCTTTTTATAAATGAATCCTGAATCAGCACTCTTTCTATTCCGGAAAAAATAAGTACTACTATTTAATACGATAAAAAATCAAAAAACGTTTAAAAGTTTTTTAAAAAAATTGTCTTATACTTCAGAGATATGGTCTTGTCGGTAGGTGAAGTGTTTTTCCTATGGTATAATAACAAGGCAGGTGATAAAAAAATGGAACATAAAACAATTTCAATCAAAGGTGCTCGTGAAAACAACCTGAAAAATATAGATTTGGAAATTCCTCGTGATAAGCTGGTCATTATGACTGGAGTATCCGGAAGCGGGAAGACCTCTTTGGCATTTGATACGATTTATGCCGAAGGGCAAAGACGATATATGGAATCTCTGTCGGCGTATGCCCGACAGTTTTTAGGAAATAGTGAAAAACCAGATGTGGATCAGATCGATGGTCTGTCTCCGGCCATTGCGATCGATCAGAAAACGACTTCCAACAATCCTCGCAGTACAGTTGGTACGGTAACCGAAATTTATGATTATCTGCGTTTGATGTATGCGCGGATCGGTGTGCCCTATTGTCCACATCACAATGAACCGATTACCGGCAGTACGATTAAAGAGATGATCGATCGCATTATGGAATTGGAAGACGGAACACGTTGTACGATTCTGGCACCGGTGATTTCCGGAAAGAAAGGAACACACAAGGACCTTTTGGATAAGTTGATCAAGGAAGGCTATGTTCGTATTCGTTTGGATGGACAGATCGTTTATCTGGAAGAGGTAGAACCATTGGAAAAAAATAAAAAGCATAACATTGATGTGGTTGTGGATCGTATCGTGAAATCGGATAATCGTTCGCGTTTTCATGATTCACTGGAAACCGCATTGAAGTTGAGTGATGGCCTGGCCGTTTTACTGACAAAGGACGAAGAGATTCTTTTCTCCAGTAACTATGCTTGTAAGATCTGTGGTTTCAGCGTACCGAAACTGGAACCTAAATTGTTCAGCTTTAATGCGCCTTTTGGGGCCTGCCCGGAATGTAAAGGTTTAGGAATTACGCAAAAGGTGGATCTACAATTGTTGATTCCGGATCCTTCTTTATCCATTGATAAAGGGGGAATTCGGTACTATAAAAATATCGTCAATACGGAAAATCTGGAATGGCAGCGTATGCAGGCATTAATTGATTATTATCAAATCGATACAAGTGTTCCGATCAAAGATCTTCCGAAGAAAAAACTGAACTATATATTATATGGATCGGATGTGCCGATTGCCTATCAGCTTCATTCGCGCGGTGGTATCCATCAAACGAAAAATGAATATATTGAAGGGGTTATACCGATGATCGAACGTCGGTATATGGAAACGACTTCGGCCATGTCCAGAGACTGGTATGGATCCTTTATCGCCGATGCACCGTGTCCGGTATGCCATGGTGCGCGTTTAAACGAACAGGCTTTAAGTGTGCGTGTCGGTGGAAAAAACATTCATGAATGGACACAGATGTCGATCAAGGAAGCCTTGAATTTTATGAATCATTTAGAGCTGACACCCATGCAGGAAAATATTGCCCATCTGATCATTAAAGAAATTAAGAACCGACTGGAATTCTTAAATCATGTCGGATTGAATTATTTAACCTTGGATCGTTTAGCTTCTACCTTATCCGGAGGAGAGGCACAGCGTATTCGTTTGGCTACACAGATCGGTTCTCGTTTGACCGGTGTGATGTATGTATTGGATGAACCAAGTATTGGGTTGCATCAAAGAGATAACGATCGTTTGATTTCTGCCTTAAAAGATATGCGTGATTTAGGCAATACACTAATTGTGGTAGAACATGATGAAGATACGATGAAAGCCAGTGATTATATTGTCGATGTCGGACCAGGGGCCGGTATTCATGGCGGACAGATCGTAGCGGCAGGAACGCCACAGGAAATCATGGAGAATCCGGATTCCATCACCGGTGCGTATTTAAGTGGACGTAAACGTATTGAAGTACCGACAAAGCGTCGTAAAGGAAATGGAAAAAAGTTGCGTATTGTCAAAGCCAGTCAAAATAATTTGAAAAATGTAACCGTAGATTTTAAACTGGGAACTTTTACCGTTGTGACTGGTGTTTCCGGATCTGGAAAGTCCAGTCTGGTGACGGAAGTTTTAACCCATGGTGTACAAAATGCACTAGGTCGTCTTCGTATTAAACCGGGCCAGTGCAAGGAAATCAAAGGGCTGGAAAATATTGATAAGATTGTAGAGATCGGGCAAGATCCGATCGGTCGTACACCACGAAGCAATCCGGCGACTTATACCGGTGTTTTTGATGATATTCGTGATTTGTTTGCCCAAACTAAGGAAGCAAAAATGTTAGGATATGATAAAGGACGTTTCTCCTTTAATGTTAAAGGAGGACGTTGTGAAGCGTGTCAGGGTGATGGAATTCTTCGCATCTCCATGCATTTTTTGCCGGATGTGTATGTACCTTGTGATCAATGCGATGGAAAACGATATAACGAAGAAACGTTGCAGGTACGCTATAAAGGAAAGAATATTGCGGACGTATTAGATATGACGGTCGAAGAAGCACTGGACTTTTTCTCTAATGTATCCAAGATTCGTCATAAGCTGCAGACTTTATATGATGTAGGTTTGTCGTATATCAAGCTGGGACAGAGTGCGACGACCTTATCCGGTGGGGAAGCACAGCGTGTCAAGCTGGCCAGTGAACTGCAGAAAAAGGCAACTGGAAAGACTTTGTTTGTCTTAGATGAGCCAACGACCGGTTTGCACAGCGATGATGTACGAAAACTGATTGAAGTTTTACAGCGCTTGGTCGATCATGGTGATACTGTGGTTGTGATCGAGCACAACCTGGATGTGATCAAATGTGCGGATCAGATCATCGATATCGGACCGGAAGGCGGTCAGGATGGTGGAACGATCTTGGTCACCGGAACACCGGAACAGGTAGCTGCCTGTGAAAAGAGCTATACCGGACAATATTTGAAACCGTTGTTGGAAAGGAAGTGAGAACATGGCACAGCAGGAAACACAGCCAACGATCAGTGTCAAAGATCTGGCGGCTAAATTTAACTGGGAAAGAGTAACGGGCGATGAAGAAAGCCTGCAGCGAAAGTTGGTCACCGCAGAAACCAATCGACCGGGGTTGGAGTTAGCCGGTTATTTTCCCAATACAGTAACCAAGAGACTGACGATTTTAGGAGATAAAGAAATCTTATATATTGAGCAGGAGATGGATGAAGTCTCACAGCGAAGAAGCTTTGAATTTTTGACGGGTGAAGATACACCGGCCATCGTAATTGCCCATGGGCATGAATGTCCGGCTATCTTGGCGGAAATTGCGATTCGTAAGAATTTTCCGATTTTTAAAACGGCGGTAGAGACAGCCCATACGATTGTCAATGTCACTAACTATCTGGATGAAAAGTTGGCACATTCGATCATCATTCATGGCGAATTGATGCGTATTTATGGAATTGGTGTCATGATCACCGGACCTTCCGGCATGGGAAAAAGTGAGATTGCCCTGGAATTGATCAAAAAGGGACATCAGTTGATTGCCGATGATCGCATCGACTGTTATCGAATCCATAATGTATTGGTAGGGCGTACTCCGAAGATGTTGGAAGGCTTTATGGAGCTTCGCGGTGTTGGCATCATCAATGTAGGGCGTATGTATGGTGTTGGTGCTTTTGCCCATCAGACTAATATTGATTTTCAGATCGAACTGGTTTCCTTCGATGGAAATGAAGAGTATGACCGCGTGGGAATCGAAGAAAAAGAATACTCGGAAATTATGGGGGTAAAGATCTTAAAGATGCGCATTCCGGTCAGTGGCGGACGTCCGATGTCAACGATCATTGAAACGGCGGTTACGAATTACTTGTTGTTGCAGGACGGATTTGATTCGGCCAAAGAATTTGAAGAAATGGTCTTAAAAAAGATCGCAGCCAATAAAGAAGAGGATGAAGACAATGCAGCTCTTTCCTGATACAAAGATCATTCTTTCTATAGGAGGGCTTCATGTCACATGGTATGCCGTTTTGATTTTGACCGGTGTACTGGCCGCCTACTTTCTGGCGCAAAACACCATGAAGAAATGGGGCTACAGTAAAACGATTTTAGAAGATTATGTAATTCCCATGATGGCTTTATCCATTATCGGCGCACGTTTGTACTATGTAATCTTTGAGTGGGATTTCTACAGTGCGCATCCTGATCAGATCATTGCGATCTGGAATGGTGGACTCGCCATCTATGGAGGTTTGATCGTAGGAGTTCTTTACAGCATCTATTACTTTAAGCGACAGAGGATCAGTGCTTTGCGAATGGCAGACTGTATCATGCCCGGTGTCATGGTGGCGCAGGCTTTCGGACGCTGGGGCAATTTTATGAACCAGGAAGCTTTTGGAAAGGTCGTACCGGAAAGCTACTATGCGTTATTTCCATCTTTTATAAAAGAGCAGATGTATATTCAAGGGGCATATCGTGAACCGACCTTTTTGTATGAAAGTGCCGGGAATATTTTAGGCTTTTTGTTTATTTATTTTATCTTTCGCAAACGATTTTATAAAAGACGAGGCGATTGTGCCTTTATGTACTGTATCTGGTATGGAGTTCTACGCTTTTTAGTCGAAGGTTTGCGTACTGATTCTTTGATGATCGGTGCTTTTCGTGTCTCACAGCTTGTTTCTTTGGCTATTGTGTTGTTTGGCATATTCGGTTTAAGTGGTCTTTTACATAAAGCCTTTCACTGGAATCATAAGCCGGTGATCCTTTTTGATCTGGATGGAACACTGCAAGATTCTCAACATCTGGTCTTTGAAACGTTTAAAGAGGTATTTCGAATCCGTAAGCCGGAACATCAACTGTCACAGGAGGAACTGTATTCTTTCTTTGGGCCGACTTTGGAAGAAACGTTCTCAAAATACTTTAAAAAAGAAGAACTGGATGATGTGATCGCCTTGTATCAGAAGATCAATATCAAATACCACGATACTTTATTGAAACCGATGCCCAATGCCTTTGAAACGGTATCGACATTACATGAACAGGGTTATCAAATGGCGGTTGTGTCTAATAAGCGAATCGGTATTGTGAAAATGGGATTAAAGGCCATTCATTTAGAGCCATATTTTGATGTGGTTTTAGGAAAAGAGCAGCTTCCAGAACCCAAACCAAGTCCATCCGGACTCTTAGAAGCATGTAACTTGTTAAAAGTGGGACATGATGATGTAATATATGTCGGAGATAATGTGACAGATATCGTGTGTGCCAAAAATATGGCAGCTTATTCGGTAGGGTTTAGTAACGACGAAAGACAGTTGGAACAACAAAAACAGGCACATCCTTGTAAACAGATCACAGATCTTCGAGAATTAATTCAATTATGTAAGGAGGAACGAGCATGGAGCGACAATACGATTTGGTAATCATAGGAGCCGGGCCAGCCGGAATGGCGGCCAGTGTATATGGATCTCGTGCCGGTTTAAAGACATTATTATTAGATAACGGAGCACCGGGAGGAAAGCTGATCAAAACGCATTTGATTTCTAACTATCCGGGGGTAAAAGAACTTTCAGGTGTCGATCTGGCAACACAGATGTTTGAACAATCGACATCCTTTGGAGCAGAGTATGCCTATGGCGATGTCGAAAAAGTAGATGCCGACAAAAAAGTATATTTAAGCGATGGAACTGTGGTAGAAGGAAAGGCCGTGATCGTTGCGACGGGAACAAAAGAACGATTATTGAACATACCGGGTGAACAGGCAAACATCGGACGCGGTGTATCTTTTTGTGCCGTTTGCGATGGTGCTTTTTTCAGAGGAAAAGATGTAGTCGTGATCGGTGGCGGGAATTCCGCTTTGGAAGAAAGCTTATATTTAACACAGTTTGCCAATTCAGTAACGATCGTGATTCGAAGAGATGTATTCCGTGCCGAAAAAAGAATTCAGGATCAGATTCAAAACAATGAAAAAATCAAGGTTATCGTCAAACATATTCCAAAGGAAGTATTGAGTGAAAACGGTAAAGTTTCCGGTATTGTTTTGGAAAATGTAGATACCAAAGAAAAACAGACAGTTGCCTGCCAGGGAATCTTCCCTTATATCGGACAAGATCCAATCACTTCTTGTTTGGAAGGTTTGGGCGTTTTAGATGAAAGAGGCTATGTCAAAGTCGATGAACACATGGAAACATCGATCAAAGGCTTGTATGCGGCCGGGGATGTGATCCAAAAAGAACTTCGTCAGGTTGTGACGGCTACCAACGATGGTGCCATCGCTGCCCAGCATGCTTTTCATGAGATTACGGGAATTTAACTTGTAAAGGCTTTCATTTTTCGCAAAAAAATGCTTTAATAGGGATAGAACTATTAGTATTGGGGTGAAGGATATGAACGCTATGGAAGCAATCTATAAGGCTATGGATGCCTATCATGAAATTACCGGATTGCACAGTTATTTTGTACAGGATGAGACAGATATTGTCAGTGCCAGTGCCAAGGAGAAGAACTTTTTCTGTAAATGTCTGAAAACCAGCAACAGTGCTTTAAAACATTGCGATGAGTGTACAGTAGAAAACTATACACAGGCATTACAATCCATGAAGGTACAGACATATTCTTGTCATGCCGGTCTTGTCAAATGGTCGGTTCCGGTAGAAGTTAAGGGATTGACAGGTGTGATCATTTCTGAAGGAGTTATTTCTAAGCAGCAGATCAAGGAAAGTGAAGACTGGATCTCTTATTTATCGGAAAAGTATAACGTATCAAAGTCGATCCTGTTGGAAAACTATCATCAGGTACAACAGATGACAGAAGAGCAGGTGGATCGAAGCATTCAGCTTTTAAAAGATATTTTAGCTTATTATGCCGCAAGTATCAGTGAGGACTAAGGTTCTCACTTTTTTCATGCATCAAAAAAGATGCATTATGCGATCTGAAGGTATTCGCAAAGTGCATCTTTACAATCTTGTGCATCTTGATAACCGGTTTTGTATAAGCTTTCCAGTTTTACGACATCTTGTTCCAGTCGTCCTACACCATGGGTATCACTTGGATAGATGACAAAAAGCTTTCCTTCTTTTTCTAATTCTTCCATTTTTTCAAACTGGGCATTGTATCGAGTGTGCCTGTTTTTACAAGCATCGATCACATAAGGATACTCTTTGTACATTTTTTCAATCATCGGCATCAGCTTGTTGGAGCTTTTACGATAGCCTTTGACTTTTGTGGAAACCACAACGATCTTGTCATAGCCTTTATCCATCATAAATTCAAAAGGAATGGAATCACCTAATCCACCATCTAACATCTTATGACCATTAAACTCTACGATCTTAGAAATGATGGGTAAAGAAGCACTGGCACGTATATATTCCATGTTTTCCTGAATATGGGGGATGGGCGCATAAATCGATTCTCCGTTTTCACAATCGAAACAGACACAATACATACGAGTCTTGGAGTTGTTGAAGGTTTTATAATCAAACGGATCAATGACATTGGGAATTTCATCATAGATGAATTGTGCATTGAATAAATCACCTGTTTGTATCAAAGATTTAAAAGAAAAGCTTCGTTTATCCACTAAATAGTGGGCACCGATACGAATGGCACGTCCTCTTTGTTCGCTGATATAGCTTGTCGCATGACAGGCACCGGCACTGACACCGATGACGCCGTCAAAATGAATATTGTTGTCGAGAAGAAAGTCAATGGTTCCACACGTATAGGCACCACGCATGCCTCCTCCTTCTAAAACGAGTGCAGTTTTCATGAAATGACCCCCTTTATTGAATATTTATTATACCGCAATTGTTGTTTGAGGCAAGGAATTAAATTGATGTGAAACCAGCAAAAGGGGTATAATGAAAAAAAGAAAGAGAAGTGATTCAAATGAAATTGATTCTTGCGATTATGTCAAATGATGACAGTCCTATGGTGAGTTCTGCCTTGAATAAAGATGGTTTTCAAGTGACCAAATTAGCGACGACCGGCGGCTTTCTTCGAGCCGGTAATACGACTTTGATTTGTGGATGCGAAGATGAAAAAGTAGAAAACGCAATTTCTATCATAGAAAAATATTCCAGTAAACGAACGGAGCTTGTTCCAAATACAGCAGGTTATGATATGAGCCATTTTGCGACATTTCCTTTAGAGGTTCAGGTAGGTGGAGCTGTTATCTTTGTTTTAGATGTCGATCAGTTTATAAAGGTATAATTCATAAACAAAACACCCTATTGAAAAACTCCCTAAGAATAAGTGTTTCTACTTCTTTTTAAGGAGTTTTTTTATGCACGAAGCTATTAAATCACACAATTTGTGATTTTTTTATATAAAAACGGGAAAATGTAAAATAATATACTAGTAAAGCGATATGAAATATGGTATAAATGAATTAGTCTTATATGACTAAAATAACAAATAGGTCAAAATATGATCTTATTTAACGAATAAAAATGACAATATAGAGAATAAATAGGAAGGTTAAAGGGTGAGAAAATGAGAAGAGGATTAAAAAAATGCTGGATTTTTTCTCTGGCTGTTTTTTTATCATTAACCACAATATTAGCTCGTGTACCACCGGATTTGACGGTATATGCACAAAGCAAGGATGTAGAAGTGTCCGCCGTAGATTTAGATGGAAATTCGTTAGGGCAAGCGGTTTCATTTGCAGGGAGAGATATTACCGAAGCCACTGCACCAAAAATAGAAGGGAAACGATTTATTCGGGCTTATGTGATTGATTCTGTAACCAATAAAAAAGAAGCGATTCAAAGCATTGAATCCAGAGGTGGACGTGCTTACATTAAGCGAATCAATGAAAGTGTAGATGCCTTGGAACGCTCTTATCTAAGTACAGATACTGATTCTAAGATTTATTTTGAATATTTAGATCTGGCGAAAACAGTAACAGTTACATATCAACCCGAAGAGGGCAAAGATATTATTGTCACCGGGCCACCACATCTAGAGTTGGTGAATGGAATCGCTGTTGGATATTTTACGGTATCTGTTCCACGAAATGCCAAACCCATCATTGAGACAAAGGAAGTTGCTTTCGATCAGGATGTGTCAACGACGAAAAGAACGGTATATCGTTACAAGATTACTACTTCACAAGATTTAAATATTCCTATTCGAAGTGAAGTCAAAGGAACTCTGACTATCACGGCAAAGGCAAGTAATGATGGCAAGCATGCCGATGATTGGAAGATGTCGGGGCTTCCTGTCTGTAATATAGGGGAAGCAACTGACAATAACAGTTATGGACGTGCGTGTGTTCGACAAGATTATTTCTATGCCCAAACAGAAATTGTTACGGGAAATATTACCAATCAGGATATTGCCAATAAAAATTCGGTTGGTGAACAAATCACAGAAAGTACAGAAACTTCTTCGTATGGCAGTACAGTTCACCTCAAAGCTTATCATGATATGACTTATTGGGGCGGAAATGTACCTGCTGTATATTCTACCTTCATGTCTATTCTATGGATCAATGGACAACCGTTTGGAGCGCCGCAACCGTTTGCTCGCTTTGGACCGTCTGCTTATGAAAATACTTCGAAAGAGGCATCCTATAAACGTCCATACTATGAAGATGTAAATGCATCCTGGAACAATCGTCCAGGTTATGCGAATAAATATACACTTGTTTCCACATTTGGGCGAAGACAAGGATGGGAACCCTATTGGGGATCGAGGTATTGGAGTGCTAAGGATCGAGAAAATGGTTTTTACTATTGGTATAGCGATATTGTAAAAAGGCATGTCATCGGACAAAAGACACAGACATATGTACAACATGGTCCGCTAGCCGGGGCAACGGTAACAATTACGATTACGGATGCCAAACCAGATAACTATCGTGGCAGCTTAAATACATTTCATGAGTATAAAGATGGCGATGGTTGGGATGACACCTCAGCTTACAATAAAGGGCAGCATAATTCACTTCGTTTAGCCTATGATATTCAAATTGATAATGCACCAACGGATATTGAGGCGATACCTGAATGGGCATCAACAAGTCAGTCAAAAGTCGGAATGTATCTAAACTATGGTGTGGAGGATACATGGGTACATGCTGCTGTTGTGAATGAAACAGGTTCTGGTCAAAACAAAACCTCTACGGTCAATGATCCGGCCGATTGGCGTAAAAGTGATTCTTCTTGGTTTACCACCGCAAATTCAAATGATCGATATGTGAATGGTGTAGATACAAAATGGGATAAAGATTTTAATCGAGAAAAACTAGATGATCCATTAACTTCCATTGTAGGAAAAGTGAAGAATGGATATACCAAGCCCATGTATCGAGATATGGCGATTAGTGATGTGCACCTTGTGCCTAATTCAAGAGAGGCAAAATATAATGATAAATATGCCGAGCCCGGCGATTTCTTTGTGAATGCACCTGTGTTTGTAAAAATAGGAAATTCTATAGAAGATAATCGAAAGAACGGATATGTTTCTGTCGGAGGAATGAATGTCATTGGTGTAGAAGCAGAACTACTACATTTGCCGGTTGATTATTATCTGGACGGAGGGACGGTTCAAACGCCTTCGGATTTCCCAGATGCGGCTACATCTAAGGCCGATGGAAATGAACGGTTTATGTACGATGTGGAGGGAAATCCAATTATCCATGTACCATTGGAAGTCCCTACTCGTGAAAATTCCCAGTTTGTCGGTTGGGGATTATATAAGGTCAACAACGGTGTAAAAGGTGAAAAGATCGCTTCTGTTGCTCCGGGAGAAGATATTGATATTCGAAACGAAGCATTGTTTGGTCGTATCAGCGATACGCTTGGAAACGTTAACTTTGATACTGTGCGCTTGGAAGCGGAATATATCGGCACCGAACAGCAAGCTGCAGATGCGTTTGTTGTCAATCACGTCTATAAAGAGAATGAAGACAGCGAACAAGAAGATGGAACAGCGACGGTTGGATCGTTTATTTCCATTCATGGAACAGATTCCAGCTTAACGGAAAGCGGAGAAAAAAAATTCGCACCGGATAAGTTAGAATACAATGGCAATAAGTATAAACTGGTACTTTCTGATGATGCATCGCCTAGGGGTGGATATACAACCTTTACAGATACATCAACTTCTATGACATTTACATATGTACGAACACGAGGCACTGTAAAAGTTCGATATGAAGATACAGAAGGAAATTTATTGCCGAATACGAAAGAGATTACCCTGGTTGATAACGGTCTGGAAGGTACCGAATATGAATCGACAAAGGAAGAATTTTCAGATTATGTATTTGTCGATATGAAAGGGGAATCGGCCCCGGCAAAGGGAACGGTCCAAGAAGGGGATCAAACTGTTGTGTATGTGTATCGTCCTAAGGTCAAAGTTCCGAATACGGGACTGGATGTACCAATGGGCCCTACACTGGCCATACTATTGGATGCTGTGTTGGCTACGGGGATATTCTTGTTAATACGCCGTAAAAGACGAGGATTGTAAAGTAAGAAAGTCAAAGGAGAAAGAAAAATGAACAAAAGATTTCAAAAAGGTTTGGCTGTTAGTGCTTTAACAGCCATGGTAGTGGCACCGTTTGCACACCCTGTATATGCAGTAGGGACTGATGCCAATTCAAATGGTCTAAATGAGATAACGGATACTACATTAAATCTTAAAAAAGATTTAACAGTCAGAGATTTGGATGATGCGAATTATACACCAGAAACACCAAACGTTACTTTTGGCTACACTGTTAGCAATGGTGAAGCAGGAACTTTTACATCTAAACAAGAAGGTAAAGGCAATCAAGTGTTCCAGGTAAAAGCCGGTAAAGATGGAAATTTGGTTAAAGTCAACAAAACAGCCGGTACAGGTAATGTTGAATTTACCCAAGATGATAAAGCAAAAGAGGGTAAGGTTACTAAGGATATTGCATTGGATTTTAGTGGAATTACATTTACCGAAGCAGGTATCTATCGTTATGTGATTACAGAAGCTGATTATACGGTTAACGATAATTCTCAGCTTACAAATGCACTTCCACAAACCACAGCGAACAAAACACGTAATGTCGATGTATATGTAGAACAAGATGGTGGTGCCTATAAAATTAAAGGCTATGTTGTTAGTAAAACAAGTGATTCTACTGGAAAAGATGCCGGTTTTACAGAAGAGAAAACAACCGGTGGAGAAGTCGATCCGACAAAGAGTAGTGTGTACTCTACATATGATGTAACATTAACGAAAAAAGTAGATGGCGTTTTAACAAACAATGCTGGTTATTCTTTTACTATTACATTGCCAACAGATGACAACGGTACTTATAAATATCAAAAGAATAGTGATCCGGCAACTACGGTAGAAACAACAAACGGTAACAATACTCATACTGTAACATTGGCGAAAGATGACACAATTAAAATTCAAGGTTTGCCGGTAGGTGCAACGATTGACATCGCCGAAAATCATGTAGAAGGATTTAAATTGCCGACTATTACTGTAGATGACACAGCAAAAGAAATGTCAAATGATGACGGAGCTAAGAAGTGGACATATAGCGGTGTGGGATCTAACAATGCCAATAACGATGCAACCGATGTAGTAATTACCAACAAGACAGAAAATGATTCTATCTTACCTCCTACAGGTATCTTAATGACTATCGCTCCATTTGCAGCTATGGTAGGATTGGGTGCTGCCTTGATCGCATTGTTTGCCAAAAAACGTAAAAACGAAGCTTAATTCGAACGCTAAAAAGTAAACTTTATGTTGCTGGCAGAAAGAATCGCCCGATTTGGGAATAAAATTGTATCGCTTCTGACGGCTATATTGATCATATTGCTTCTAACGTATGGTCTATATTCTTTATGGGATATTTATCGTATCAATCATAATGCCTTTATATCCGATGAGTTATTAAAGTATAAGCCCGGACAGGAAAATGGGTTAGGGTTTGATGCTTTACGAGAGCTCAATCCGGATGTGAAAGCTTGGATTACCATCGATAATACACATATTGATTATCCTGTATTACAGGGAAAAGATGATATGGAATATGTAAATAAGGATCCGTTTGGTGAATTTGCACTAAGCGGTTCCATATTCCTGTCTACCAAAAATGCATCGGATTTTTCAGATATCTACAACATGACATATGGTCATCATATGGAAAATGGTGCTATGTTTGGGGATCTGACAAAAATGTTGGATTTAAAATATTTAAAAGAACATACCACGGGCACACTGTATTTGCCGGATAAAACATATTCGGTGAAATTGTATGCTGCTTTGGAATGTAGTGCTTATGAAACTCGAATCTATAACTTAGCTGGTGTGATGTCAGATATGGAAGGGTTTCAAACGTATGTAAAAGCTAATGCCACATCGTATATAGATCAAGGAGTCAAATCGACGGATAAGATCATTGCGTTGTCTACCTGCATGAGTGCTACAACCAATGGAAGGGTTGTTGTATTTGGAACATTAACGGAAACAGAAAAGGAGGTTCAATCATGATTATGTTTTTAAAAAAGAAACATTTTATTGTGTTTGGCTTTCTTTTCTGTATTTTTTGTTTTAGCTTATTTGTGCAACCGTTACAAGCCTTGGAAACAGTAAAAACAAAATTAGATATTGAACTGGCCGTTGATGGGAAGTATCCTGATTTACTGCCCAAGGATACCTATGAATTTATACTGGAAAAGGAATCTGGTGGCACATACAAGATTGTGCAGATGGTATCCATCGTTGCCACTAAGGAAGGCAAGGCTTCAATAGATAATATTTTGATCGAGAATGCGGGAGAGTATCATTATCGTCTCTATCAAAAAGCTGGATCGAATCAGGATATGAGCTATGATCCTACTGTGTATGATATTACGGTATATGCTTTTTATAATTCGAACCAAGAGTTGGTATGTGATGCTGTAGCCTATAAAGAAGGGGATACGCAAAAGGTATCTAACTTTGCGTTTACCAATCAAATGAATCATCAAAATGTAGTTGATGTCAGTGAAAAGAAGGATAAAACCGATACTTCAACACGGACGAATGAGCAAATGTATGCCATGTTATGTACATCCATGATCGTCTTGATGATCGTTCTATATAGACGTTCCAGGAGAGAAACGAATGGCTCTTAGAAAGGCAAAGCGAAAAGAAGTACAACAGTATTTCCCAAAAGAATCCGTAGAATCCAGTCCGGTTCAAAAGCCAAAAAAGAATCCTAAAAAACGAGCATTGGAGGAAATTCGTTTCTTTTTGATGCGAGCTGGGGTTCTTCTTTTGATTTTATACATCATGTTTGGCTGGATCTTTGGTCTCCATGTCGCAAACAATTTGGATATGCAGCCTAAAATATTTGCAGGAGATCTATCTTTGTTTTATCGTTTAGATCCCGGCTACAATATAGGTGAGGTACTAGTTTATCAGGTAGATGGAAAAACTTATCTTGGACGTGTGGTGGCACGAGCAGGGGATGAAGTTGATATTACCGAAGACAACCATTTAAAAATCAATGGAGATATCATGATTGAATCGGATATCTATTATGAAACCGGTCGTTATGAAAATGGAATCTCACTTCCCGTGAAAGTGCCGGCGGACAGTTATTTTCTATTGTGCGATTTGCGGGAAGGTGGAAAGGATTCTAGAATTTTTGGGCCCATTTCTCGTTCCGATATTAAAGGAAAAGTCATTACGGTACTAAGAAGAAGCAATCTTTAAATCCAAGAGAATGTAATTTTAAAAAACGCATTGAACAGATAAGCAGGAGATTTTAAACTCCTGCTTTTTGGTTGTTCCACTAAAAAAGAGCAAAAACTACGTGTACGATGACACAATAGTTTTGGCTCTTTATATTACAGGGCTGAGACAATGTCCACACCCGGTAATGTCAGATTAGATTCTATTCTGGATCAACTGTAAGATCTTGACGGCTTCTTCTTTATCTTTTTGATAAATGGATGTATTAAATTGCGTTTTGATATCAGAAATATAGATAGCACGTACAGAATGATCTTTTAATGTTAATTTGATGCCTACATACAGACTTGGTTCTGCCGCAATACTCATAAATGTAACACCACCTAATACTTGATGTGCAAACGGAGCGGATTTACCCTTAAATTTGGCATCTTCATTGGCTATAGAAGCTTTTTCAATATCGGAATAAGCAACATCTCCACAAGTTCCGATAAGAATGGATAATTTTTTATTCTCATCATCAAATACAACGGATTGAAATTCTTTTTTCATGTTCTTTACCTCATTTTTCATCGATTATTTGGCAAGTTCCTATCTTCTCTGTATTCTTTGCTCTGAAAATGTACCAAAGAATAAGATATAGGGGCATAAGCTTATCCAGGTGGACTGAATTTGTCGCAGCATCCATTGTATGTGGATAAGCAATAGGATCATCGATAAATTTTCGTGGATGTTTACAAGTTTAATACTCATTTTCCTTGATTTGTAAGGTATACATGATAACCACCTCGCCCAAAGCTATTCAGAAGCAATACATAATGATCGTTTGCCGATCAATAAGTCATTATAAAGTTTTTCTTTCTTTTTTAGGGGGTTTATTTATTTTCATTATATGTATGATTGTATGAAAATGCAATAGAAAGTATACGATTTTACTTAATATAGAACAGAATTTTTTATCGATGATGCTTATCGCATGGAAAGAGATGTTTGTTTTAAAATGGTATACCATGTAGAGGACTAAAAAGGCATCTTGGTGTGTTAGTTGCATCTCACTGGTGATGCTTGTTTTTCTATAAATAAGGGTTTAAACTAAGAATAGTTCTTAGAAAAGGAGATAAGATGTACAAGGTTTCGAGGCAAAGAGAATGGATCTATGATTATATACAGTCACATCCTGATCGTCATATGAGCGTAGAAGAAATCTATGAGGGTCTAAAGGTAGAAAATCGTGAGGTTTCTGTTGCGACGGTATATAGAAATCTGAAGATCTTACAGGATGAAAATCGGATTGCCAGCTTGATGTTGGAAAGTGGAAAACAAGTTTTTGATAAGACGTGTCGCCCACATGATCATCTGATTTGCACAACTTGTCAAAAGATATTTGACTTGGATATGCCGTATGATCGTTCCATCGAACGTAAAGCGGAACATCAACTGCATATTCCTATTGAATCACATTCTCTTGTGTTGTATGGAACGTGTGCAGATTGTCTTCAAAAGAAAGGTAAGGTATAGGAAAATGGAATTAAAAGGATCTAAAACAGAAAAGAATTTGCAGACTGCATTTGCCGGAGAAAGCCAGGCTCGTAACAAATACACGTATTTCGCCAACGTAGCTCGCAAAGAAGGTATGAATCAGATTGCGGAAATCTTTGAAGAAACAGCTCGTAACGAACAAGAACATGCTCGTTTGTGGTTTGAAGCTTTAGGTGGAATTGGCAGCACAGATGATAACTTAAAAGCAGCCGCTGCTGGTGAAAACTATGAATGGACAACAATGTATAAAGAATTCGCTGATACAGCTCGTGAAGAAGGATTTACAAAGATTGCTTTCCAGATGGATAAAGTAGCTGAAATTGAAAAACAACATGAAGAACGTTACTTGAAATTATTGTCCAATGTAGAAGAAGGAAAAGTGTTCTCTGGAGAAGAAAGCGACACTTGGATTTGTGGAATTTGTGGTTTCCAATATACAGGTGCTAATGCTCCTAAAGCTTGCCCGGTATGTGGATATCCTCAGTCTGTATTCCGTAGAATTGCGAAAAATTATTAATAGATTTATTGTTTTAATTGGAAGAGCTGCTCTTTTAAAAAGAGTGGCTTTTTTTGTGGCGTTTAATGCGAAAAACTTTTTTGATATCATAAATAGGATCTGTTTTGCATTGAGTTTAACGATTTCAAGTGTCATAAGTTTACTGAAACAAACTAAATAATCTGCGAAACAAAGAAAAATATATTGATTATAATAAAAATTATAGTTATAATACAGATGAACAAAAAAAAGAAAGCGTTTTCGGCCGAACGCATAAGGAGGAAAAGATGAAAGCACTAACTCGATATTGTAGTGATCAGGGAGAATTTGGTGGATATCATTATATTGATTTACCAGCCCCAGAATGTGGCCCTGATGATATTGTTATTAAATTAAAAGCAGCCGCTATTTGCGGTGCAGATATGAAACATTGGTATGCAGATTTGAACAATGAAAATCATTCAACAGAATTAGATTCTATTCGAGGGCATGAATTTGCTGGTGTCATTGTTAAAGTGGGAGAGAACGTAAAGAAATGGCATGTAGGGCAAAGAATTGTATCGGATAATAGTGGACAGGCTTGTGGGGAATGTCCAGCATGTGAACAAGGTGATTTTATGCTTTGTGAACATAAAAGTGGATTGGGATTAGATCATAACTATAAAGTATTTGGCGGATCTGGCGGTTTTACAAAATATGCGAAGATTCCTGGAGAAATATTGAAATTACATCCTCATGCAATTTGGGAAATCCCAGAGGGCGTTAAATATGAAGAAGCAGCAGTATTAGATCCTATCTGTAATTCTTATAAGGCAGTGGCTCAACAATCTAGTTTACTTCCTGGTCAAGATGTAGTTGTATTTGGTACAGGACCGTTAGGTTTGTTTGCTGTTCAGATTGCTCGTATTATGGGTGCTGTTAACATTGTTATGGTAGGATTAGAAGAAGATGTAGAAACACGCTTTCCAATCGCAATGGAAGTTGGAGCTACTCATTGTGTAAATGCTTCAAAGGAAGATGTGGTAAAACGTTGTACGGAAATTTGTGGGCGAGATAATCTAGGATTAGTTATTGAATGTTCAGGAGCTAACATTGCCTTAAAGCAATCTTTAGAAATGTTGAGACCAAACGGTGAAGTGGTTCGTGTAGGAATGGGATTTAAACCATTGGAATTTTCAATCAACAATATCACTGAACTGAACAAAAGTATCATTGGGCACATGGCTTATGATTCTACTTCATGGAGAGAAAGTATTCGATTGTTGAAGTCTGGTGCCATTAAAGTGCAACCAATGATTACACATCGTTTAGGTCTTTCGAAATGGAAAGAGGGCTTTGCAGCTATGGCAGATAAATCGGCTGTTAAAGTTATCTTCCATTACGATGAAGAGGATAAGGATATAGCTGAATTTGGTGAAGAAGAAACTCCTAATGATTACGATTTTAATGACTGATAAAGAAAATGAGTAAAAATAAATTGTATTTGGCTCCATCTATGGGCTGTTGTGATTTGTTTGATTTTAAACATCAGGTTGAATTTATAGATAAAAAAGCAGATTTTTTACACATTGATATTAAAGATGGAAATTATGTAAAAACCTATAGTATCGGCCCTGACTTTATGAAAACATTAAAACCTGTTGTAAAAACACCAATGGATGCTCATTTGATGGTTAAACATCCGCAATGGATCATAGAAGAATGTGCAAAAGCAGGAGCTACCTATATTACACCCCATACAGATTGTATAGAAAGTGATGCTTTTGTCACAATTCACAAAATTTTAGATTTAGGATGCAAAGCAGGTATTGCTTTAAATCCTTCTACTTCTTTGGAAACCATTCGTTACTATTTGCCGCTTTTATCAAAAGTAACAATCATGATTGTAGATGCGGGTTATGCGGGTCAAGAAGTTATTGAACAAATGTATGAAAAAATTCAAACATTAGTTCAATGGCGTAATGACATGAAACTTGATTTTTTGATTGAAGCAGATGGATCAATGAACGCAGATGTCTATGGCCCTCTATATGAAGCGGGAGCGGATGTAGTTGTTTTAGGACCACCGGCTTTATGGAACAAAGATAAGGATATTGAAAAAGCATGGAGCATCATGCAAAAAGAAGTAGAAAACGCATTAATACATGTGAGTAGAAAGTGATAGGAATAGGGAAATGGATAATGTAAAGGGCGCTAATATCGGCGCAAGATTAGATCGCCTACCAAATTCTGGATGGCATACAAAGATGTGGCTAATAACAGCATTTGCACTTTTAGTATGCTGGTCAAATGGAATAGGTGGTGCGGTACAGAATATTTTGTTAAATGAAGTACATTGGTTAAAACCTGGATCGATGTTATTGGCTATGTGGGGAACGACTTATACAATCGGACAATTGTTTGGAGCACTAATCGGAGGGCCTATTGGAGATAGAATCGGAAGAAAGAAATCTATTCTTTTATATGAGGTTGTACATATTATTGTGATGATTGGTGCAGCTCTTTCACCAAATGTTGAAATCTTATATATTTTCCGCTTGTTACAAGGTTTTGCGTTAGGTGCATTGCTGGTTGTTTTATTTGCAGGGTTTACGGAATATGTTCCAGGAAGAAATCGTGGAACATGGTCCAGTCGAACTTCATTTATTGGAAACTGGGCACATCCTATATGTAATTTGATTGCGTTAATTCTGATTAGTACAGGAATGAGTATGAGCATGAACTGGCGAGTGGAATTTATGATTCCATCTGTTCTTTCTATTATCGCAACTTATATGATTTATAAAAAATTTCCCGAATCTCCAAGATGGTTAGAAGCGCAAGGCCGTGTTGAGGAAGCAGAAGAAATCATGAGTCGAATCGAGAAAGAAATTGAAGAATCTACAGGAGAGCCGCTTCCACCAGTAACCGAAGCTCCTAAAGAAGTTAAAAACTTGCCATATTCAGCCTTATTTAAAGGAGCTCTTCTTAGAAGAACAATTGTTGGATCTCTTGTTTTGATAGGAATGAACACAATTCAATACACCTTGATGAATTGGATGCCTTCTTTATTGGTTGGATTAGGATATGATACATCACAATCTCAATTTATGACTGTATTTGGATTGTTCGGAGCTCCGTTTGGAATTTTCATTGCTTCTCTGATTATGGATAAAGTATCAAGAAAATTATTAGGTGTTCTATTGTTGACTGGTATGGCTGTGTTTGGAATTATTATCGGGTATGTAACACAAGCAGGTTTGGTTGGAATGAATGGATTAATCATTTTAACTTTCTTAATGAATACGATCATCTACATGTATGTTTGTTATGCCTCTGCCGTATATGTTCCAGAAATGTGGCCTACATCTGCTAAATTATCGGGATCAGGTTTCTCAAATGCGATGGGACGAGTTTCAAATGTGTTATTTCCATTTTTAGTTACTACCTTAGCTGCACAAAGTCCAAGTTATGTCTTTGTATTATTGGCTATTGTAGCTCTGATTATTGCCGTTGGTGTGATTTTCCTTGGTGTAGAAACTAGAGGGGAATCGGTTGAAGAAATTGGAAATGTTTAAAGAGTATTAGGAAGATTGAGTAAATTCTAGTGTAAGTTCTCCTTAAAAATTATTTTTTTCTTCCTGTTATTTTAGAAAGGTTATTTATGAAAAATACAAAAGCAATATTAGTCGAACCTAAACATTTTGAAATTGGGGATGCAGAGGTTCCACAACCTAAAGATAATGAAATTTTATTAAAAGTAGAATATGTTGGGATGTGTGGATCTGATATTCATGGATTTGAATTTGGTCCTTTTATTCCACCAAAGGATCCAAATCAAGAAATAGGATTAGGACATGAAGTCGCTGGGGAAGTTGTAGGCATTGGATCTAAAGTGACGAAATTTAAGATAGGAGACAAGGTGCTTATCGAACCAGGTGTACCAGATGATACATGTGAGTATTGTCGTACTGGTAGATACAATATCTGTCCAGATGTAGATTTTATGGCCACACAGCCCAATTATAGAGGAGCATTATGTAACTATATGACACATCCGGAGGAATGGACTTATAAGATTCCTGAAGGTATGAGTGTTATGGAAGCTGCATTGGTAGAACCGGCTGCCGTAGGCATGCATGCAGCGATTTTAGGGCAGGCAAAGCTTGGAAGTCACATTGTTATCTTTGGCGGAGGTACGATTGGTTTAATGACTTTACAGGCATGTAGAAGTTTAGGTGCTACAGATATTACAGTTGTTGATATTTTGCCGAAACGTTTGGAACTAGCTTTAAAATTGGGGGCCAAAAGAGTAATCAACGGAAAAGAAGAGGATGCAGTAAAAGTTCTTCGTTCTTCTCAATGGTATGGAGATCATGGTGTTGATTTAGTTTTTGAATGTGCTGGTTCAGCGTTTACTGCAAATCAGGCTGTACAGGTTGTAGCGCGTGGCGGAAGAATCATGATGGTTGGTACGCATTCAAAACCAGTACCGATTGATTTCTTGAAAATTAATCGAGAAGTTACGATTCAAACTTCTTTCCGTTATTGTAATAACTTCCCACAAACTATAGAAGCAATTGCCAGTGGTAAGTTTAATGTAAAGGATATGGTAAGCCATGTTTATGATTACAAAGATGTACAAAAAGCGTTTAGTGATGCGATTGATCCGGTAAAAAAAGCCGATATGGTCAAAGGCGTAATTAAGGTAGAAGAGATTTAGAGAGGTATAAAAATGTTAGCGGATATTCGATATTGGGAAAATAAAGCCAAAGAAGGTAAATTTGCAATTCCACACTTTAATGTGTGGAATGCAGAGATGTTAATGGGTGTTATAGATGCTGCAGAAGAAGCGCAAGCTCCTATTATTATTTCTTTTGGTACAGGATTTGTGGGGAATACATCTTTTGAAGATTTTTCAAATATGATGGTTTCGATGGCAAAACAGGCTTCTGTTCCAGTGATATGTCATTGGGATCATGGTCGAAGTATGGAAATTATTCAAAATGCTTATAATCACGGAATGAATTCCGTTATGCGTGATGCCTCTGCTTTATCTTTTGAAGAGAATATTCAAGAAATTAAAGCAGCGGTGGACTATTTTCATCCATTAGGTATTCCTGTAGAGGCAGAACTTGGACATGTTGGAAATGAAACTATATATGAAGAAGCTTTAAGTGAATATAAATACACAGATCCTGCACAAGCAGCAGAGTTTGTTCAAAGAACAGGATGTGATTCGTTAGCTGTGGCAATTGGAAATGTGCATGGAGTTTATAGTTCTGAACCTAAATTAGATTTTGATGTCATTAAAGCATGTAGAGATGCGGTCGATGTTCCTTTGGTATTACATGGAGCTTCCGGTATTGGTGATGAAGATATTCGTAAATGCATTTCTCTAGGAATCGCAAAAATCAATATTCATACTGAACTTTGCCAAGCTGCTATGGAGGCTATCTCAAAAAATACAGATAAGTCTTTCTTAGAATTGGAAAGATTAGTTCGTCAAGCAATTAAAGAAAGAGCTCTTTATAAAATTCGTCTCTTTGGCGATGAAAATAAGGCTAGTTTATAAACTATGGAAAAACAATTTGATGTGCTCTGTGTGGGAGCTGCTGTCATCGATATTCCTTTACAACCGGTTAGTAAAAATATATTTGATGTAGAATCCTATCCTTTGCAACAAATAAGCATGACAATTGGTGGCGATGCTATAAATGAATCGACTGTTATTTCTAGGCTTGGTCATAAAACAGCTTTGGCAACTATGGTTGGAGATGATGCGGCTGGGCAATATATCATTCAACATTGTCAGCGAGAAGGAATTTTTGTAGAGGGTATTCGAACCAAGGAAAATATAGATACTTCTATTAATGTAGGGTTGGTTACTCAGGATGGAGAACGCACCTTTGTTACAAACCGCAATGGAAGTCTATGGAAAATGACGATAAAAGATATTGATCTTACTTTAGTTCCCAAAGCAAAAATATTGTCGTTGGCTAGCTTTTTCAACAATCCATTATTAGACAATGATGCTTTAGTTAAGATTTTTTCAAAAGCGAAATCAAACAATATGATCATAACAGCAGATATGATTAAGCCAAGATTGAATGAAACGTTGGATGACTATGCCGAAGCGTTGAGTTATGTAGATTACTTTTTTCCAAACTTTGATGAAGCTTGTTTGATGACAGGAGAAAGCGATGTAGAAAGAGTTGCAAAGAAATTATTGTCTTATGGTGTAAAAACGGTAGTGATTAAAATTGGGAAAAGAGGAGCGTTTATTCAAACACAAAATCATCAAGGTATGATAGTTCCGGCAATGAAAGGGATTAAGGCCATTGATACTATTGGAGCTGGTGATAATTTTGCATCTGGTTTTATAAGTGGGCTTTTGGAAGGAAAGACCCTAAAAGAGTGTGGAGAATATGGCAATGTGACGGCATCTATAGCTATTCAAAGCATTGGAGCTACAACTGGTGTAAGAAATCGCTTAGTATTTGAACAACGTATGAGGGAATATCGTCAACAATATCCAGAAGTATAGAAGAGAGGAAACAATATGAGATATGCAGAATTAGGAAATTCAGGGATTCAAGTTTCAAAGATGGGACTTGGAACTTGGGCTATTGGTGGAGGTCCTGCTTGGAGCGGCGATCTTGATGAAAAACGATGTATAGATACTATCGTAACGGCTGTAAACAATGGTATTAATTTAATTGATACGGCTCCCGGATACAATTTTGGAAATAGTGAAATCATTGTAGGAAAAGCTCTTAAAGAAGTGGATCGTTCAAAAGTAGTATTAGTAACAAAATGTGGGGTTGTATGGAACAGAAAGGGAAGTGTATGGAATAAAGTTGGAGATCGTCAATTATATAAATTATTGACACCTGAATCTGTACGTTTGGAAGTCGAAGAATCATTAGAACGCTTGGGCACGGATTATATAGACTTATACATGACACATTGGCCTTCAGTTGAGCCGTATTATACTCCGATTCGTGAAACGGTTGAAGAATTAAACAAATTGAAAAAAGAAGGGAAAATTCGTGCAATAGGGGTGGCAAATGTAAGTATTGATCAAATCAAGGAATACTTAGATTGTACACAATTAGATCTTGTTCAAGGAAAATATAGTGTTTTAGATAGAGCTGTAGAAGAAGAATTAATTCCTTTATGTGTAAAAAATAAAATTACCATGCAGGCATATTCACCTTTGGAACAGGGGCTATTAACTGGTACTATATCCAAAGATTATCGCCCAGAACCGGGCAACGCAAGAGCAAATAAAAAATGGTGGCAGCCTGGGAATATGGAACGAGTTATTGATATGTTAGAAGCATGGAAACCTCTGGCTCAGAAATATAATGCGTCAATTCCAGCTCTTTGTTTAGCTTGGATCATGAACCAAGGTGATTCTATCAATTTATTAAGTGGTGCTACCACACCTGCTGAGGTAGAGATGAATGCAGTTGCTGCCGACATTGTACTTTCTAAAGAAGATTTAGCTATGATGCGTAAAATGGCAGAAGCATTAGATCAAGAATAATAAAATTTATCATTTATAAGCACAAAAACGTTTTCAACACAATCGTCAATATTTGAGTTTATAAATGATTGAAAGGTATGAAACCTCTGTCTATAATATTTGGTTTTCATACCTTTTTTTAGAAAAAGGAGTCCTCTATGAAAAAGAATAAAGAAGGAAAATCCTCGATTGTACGCCGTATGATTTGGGCGGTTGTTTTAGGATTTATGTGTGGTATATTGATGATCATCTTACGAGAGAACTCAACAGGAGATTTATCAAATGCTTGGAAATTTGTTGATGCTTTACTGTTTCAAGATATTACAACAACAAAAGGAATTGAAGGGATTGGCTTGTTTTATATTGTAGGACAAATATTTATGCGTGGCTTACAGTTGGCCATTGTACCTTTGGTTTTAACTTCGCTTTCGCTTGCTTTATGTTCACTGGCAGATCCAAAAAAATTAGGAAGAATTGCAATCAAAACATTTATCACATATCTTTGTTTTTATCTTGCGGCAGCAACTTTAGCGGGAGTAGCAGCTTATGGAGTGAAATTAACAGGTGGTTTTGACGTTGTATTACCATCTACTCAGGCTGCAGAGATTGCAACGATGGAAGGATATAATCCTTTGGTCACTATTGTAAATGCTGTGCCTAATAATATTTTTTCTGCCTTTACATCCAACAATGCAATATTATCTGTTGTTGTAACTGCATTAATTTTGGGATTGTGTATGACATATCTAAAAGAGAAGGCAGAACCGCTAAAACAAGTGATAGAAAGCCTAAATGAAGTGATACAACTTTTTTTGAATTTTTTGATTGATAAAGTGGGTCCTGTTGCGATCTTTTGTATGATCACACGAGCTTTAGCTGTATATGGGGTAGAATACATTCGACCAACTTTGGTTTGGATGATAACAACAATAGTTGTTAGCTTAGTTCTGGTATCTACTATCTATCCCATTGGAATCTTTTTAACCACTCGACTTAATCCATTTCCTTTTATGAAAAAGGTTTTTAAAGTTGGGTTGTTTGCGGCTGCAACAAATTCATCGGCGGCAACACTGCCGTTAAATGTAAAAACTTGTACGCAAGAATTAGGCTGTACTGAGGAAATATCAAGTTTTGTGTTGCCAACGGGGATGACAATTAACATGAATGGTACAACAGCAATGCATATGATTGCGATTACCTTTATTGCTTCGGCAGCAGGTTTGGATATTTCTCCCGCCACTTTAGCATTGGCAGCTTTTCTGTCTATATGTACAGCTATGGGAACGCCGGCAATCCCGGTTGCTGGAACAACTATGGTTTATGTTGTTATGATGGGTTTAGGTTTAAATTCTGAATTATGTATGATTGGATATTCATTAGTTTTAGCAATGAATTATCTGCCGGGTATGGCAGTGATAACGCTAAATGTAATTGGTGACGCTGCGACAAATGTTATTGTAAACTTTAAAGAAGGGGTATTAAATAAAGAACAATATATGGAAAAATCATCTAACGGAAAAGAAGTCAAATAACTTTTGACAGTTTCGATTATACCGATGTAAAATTTGAATTAGAATAGGGGATTGGTTATGGCAAAAAATCGTCTAGAACAAATGAAGCAATATATACATGAAAAAGGAAAAGTTACAGTTTCAGAATTAAGTAAACAATGGAATATAACTGAAGAAACGGTGCGAAGAGATTTAGACAAATTAGAAGCAGAGGGAATTTTAACTCGTATTCATGGAGGTGCCATTTGGAATGAATCGATTCGTCATGAAGGAATATATTTTTATCAAAGACAACGAAGAAATTTTGCCGCAAAGAGAAAACTGGCAACCTTGGCATTGCCGTTGATAAAATCTAGTGGTGTTATATTTGCGGATGCAAGTTCTACGGTATTAGAAATGTTACGTTTATTAGCGGATGAACCTAATTTGATCGTAGTCACAAATTCTGCTGAGATATTTTTAGATTCGGCAAAAATGAAAATGCATTTAATTTCTACTGGTGGAATTTTTAATAACAATTCTATGTCTTTTCAAGGAGAAGTTACCAAAAGTGCAATTCGAAAATATAATGCGAAGCTAGCGGTTATTGGTTGTAAGGGGATGACAATGGAACAAGGAGTACTTGATTCCTATGAGAGTGAAGCAGAAATAAAAAAAGTCATGTTAGAACAAGCAGACCAAGTGGTTTTACTAGTTGATCATACTAAATTTGATCAAATCGCATTTTTGAAGCTTATTAATTTTGATCAAATTAATTATGTTGTAACAGACCGATGCCCATCAGATTTATGGATTGAATTTTTTAAAGAACATCATATTCAGTTGATTTATGAATAAACACTGAATGATTAAAGTTTGAAGTGGAAAGACTCTATCACTTACTTGATGTAGAGTCTTTTTTGTGCATGAATTGACGAAAACGAACTTAGAATGATAAACTGATATTAATTGATATCAATTAGTATCGGAGGTTATATGGAAATTACCAAATTCTTAGAGATTCTTCACGATAAAAAATTTATAGATTATAAAAAGATGAGTAATAAATATCCAGATACATTTCATGAATATTTAGATACACTTTCTATGTTTTATACGAAGCTTCCTTTAGAAGATGCACAGGGAAATTTTATGGTGTTTTTGGAAGGATCTTTAAAAATTCAAACATCTACACTTAGAACATTGTTTCAAAATCAAAGTGATTTATATAGTGCAAAGTCTTTGGAAACAGAGATTATTGCGACTTCCGCTATCGAAAATATTGATTTTTCCAGAGATAGTGTACGCTCTATTTTATCAGGGCAGGCATCTAAGAATGAAGAAGAAAAAAGAATTGAAGGCCTTAAAAAAGGATTGGAATTTATCGCAGATCCAGGCAATAAGATCACAGAAGAGAATCTATATAAGTTGTATAAGATGACAATTGGACAATATCTCGATGAAGAAAATCAGTTAAAGGAAGGCAATTTATATCGTCATGATTCGGTTTATGTAGTAGGAACAAAAGTAGAACATACCGGAATTAGTTACAAGCAAGTTTCTTCTTACATGAAGTCATTGGTTACATATATAAATCAAAAAGATGATATACAAGATCTGATGAAAGCTTGTATTATTCATTTTTATATCGCTTATGTTCATCCATGGTTTGATGGAAATGGTAGGATGGCCCGATTAGTACATCTTTGGTTTTTGGTACAAAGAGGCTATCAATCAGTATTGTTTGTTCCTTTTTCCAGTCTCATTGAAAAGACAAGAAAACAATATTATGATGCCTATCAAACCATTGAAGACAATTATCGCTATACGCATACAATAGATGTCACACCATTTTTGTTGTATTTTATAAATAATGTTTATAACAAAATCGAACAGCCATTACAGGAGGATACATTGTCTGTATATCGATTAGCACTCAATCAAAAGAAGATCACAAACAAAGAAGATAAGTTATGGAAATTTGTCTTATCGTATTTTGGAACGGAAGAATTCTCAACGAAAGAATTAGAAAAGGCATATGGAGATGCAGCCTATGCGACGATTCGAAGCTTTGTCTTAAAATTTACGGATTTAGGTTTGTTAACGGCAATTTCTTATACAACAAAGAATAAGTATAGGGTGAAAAGATAAATAAGATAAGCATTATTTAAACATAGTCTTGTTTTACAAAAAACCTATAAAAATCTGCAATTCTGCAGTTTTTTATAAAATTTTATTCTTTTTCAGGAAGAATTTTAAAAATGGAAGAATTGTTGTATAGTTAACTTAATTAAAAGATGGGAGTGCTTTTCATGTCTTTAGTAACTTGCCTGCTTATATTGATTGTTGCCTTTTTGGCCGGTGTAGAAGGTATATTGGATGAGTTTCAATTTCATCAACCGTTAGTAGCCTGTACCTTAGTTGGTTTGGTATCCGGACATTTGACAGAAGGTGTACTTTTAGGTGGATATCTTCAAATGATGGCTTTAGGATGGGCTAATGTTGGTGCGGCTGTTGCGCCGGATGTAGCGTTAGCTTCTATTGCCTCCTCGATTTTGATGGTTCATGGATTACAGGGAAATCTTCCTGTAGATTTTGTGATTTCTGTATCGATAGCGATCGCTATTCCTTTATCGGTGATTGGTTTGTTTTTGACAAAGTTTTGCAGGACAAAAGCGATCCAACTGGTACAAAAGATGGATCAGGCGGCATTGCAGGCCGATTTTAAAGCAATGGAAAGACAACAGCTATTCGGTATAGGTATGCAGGGAATGCGTGTAATGCTTCCGGCTTTATTGCTGGTGTTGCTTCCAAATGATTGGATCATTTCTTTGATTGGTGCCTGTCCGGTTGTTGTATTAAGAGGTTTGAGCGTTGCCAAAGGATTGATTCCGGCTTTAGGGTTTGCGATTGTTATTAATGTCTTGGCTTCCAAAGAAACTTGGGTGTTTTTTGCCCTGGGATTTATTTTGGCGGGTATTTCATCACTTTCCCTGGTTGGTGTTTGTATCATTGGTGCTGCTATGATGTTGATTTATATGGCTTTGAAAAAAGGGACAGATCAAGGAACGAATTTTGATATTGATGCATCAATCAGTGATTTGCTGGATCGATAGATAAGTGTGGGGTGTGGTATGCACATCCTTTTTTTGCGTTTTTTCAAATTTACTTCAAAAAAGTTTGAATTTTGCGTTTCATAGGCTTTTATAAATTAAAGACATCAAAAGAAAAGATAGTTAGAGTACAATGATTCATGTTAGAATGTAAAGGATGAAAAGGAGAACAGGTTCATGAAAATTCTAGTGATTGGAAAAGGTGGAAGAGAACATGCTTTGGCTTTGGCATGTTCTAAAAGCAAGCTTTGTACGCAATTGTATATGGCACCGGGGAATCCGGGCATGGCAAAGATCGGTATATGTGTGAATGTTTCGGATAGTGATGTGGACGGATTAGTGGCATTTGCCAAAGAAAAAGAAATTGATTTAACGATTGTTGGACCGGAGGCAACTTTGTCTTTGGGTGTTGTAGATGCGTTTCAAAAAGAAGGGTTGAAGATCTTTGGCCCGACAAAAGCCGCAACCCAGGTAGAATCCAGCAAGGACTTTGCGAAAAAGATCATGGCTAAATACAACATTCCTACGGCAGCGTATGAAACCTTTGATGATTATGAAAAGGCAGTTGCCTATGTAAAAGAAAAGGGAGCGCCTATCGTTATTAAGGAAGATGGATTAAAGGCTGGAAAAGGTGTAACGGTTGCCTATACGTTAGATCAGGCATTGGAAGCTTTAAAGATTGCGTTTGAAATTCCGGGCAATAAAGTGGTTGTGGAAGAATGCTTAGTCGGCTTTGAATTCTCTTTGATCTGCTTGGTGCATAATGATGTAGTCGTGCCATTACAGATTGCCCAGGATCATAAGTGTGTGGGTGATGGTGATACAGGGCCCAATACCGGTGGTATGGGATCGTATAGCCCGGTTAAAAAGATCACACCGGAAATCATTGAACATACGATGAATACTGTTATGATCCCTATGGCTAAGGCCATGATGCAGGAAGATGTTTCATTTACCGGTTTCTTGTATGGCGGTTTGATGTTGACAAAGGATGGCGTCAAAGTCATTGAATTCAATGCTCGTTTTGGAGATCCGGAAGCCGAAGTCATTCTACCTCGACTGGAAAGTGATTTTGTACAAGCTATTCTGGATGTCATGGATGGAAAAAAGGTAGAACTGAAGTGGACCGATAAAGTCAGCCATGGTGTGGTTTTGGCCAGTACAAACTATCCGGCAAGTTCGACAAAGGGTGCTATCATTGAAAATCTGGATGCGGTAGATGCCCTGGTTTATCATATGGGAACCAAAGAAGTGGATGGTCACCTGGTAACAGATGGTGGACGTGTATTGATGATTACCACCTTGGAAGATACACTGGAAAAAGCTTATGAACATACATATAAAGAAGTAGAAAAGATTCAATGCAGTGATTTGTTTTATCGTCATGATATAGGAAAGAAGGATATGGAACATGAGTAAGTCAGATTTAGAGATTGCACAGGAATGTGTCTTAGAACCGATTGAAAAAGTCGCAGCTAAAATCGGTATTCCATCCGATTGTCTGGAGCATTATGGTAAATATAAGGCTAAATTATCCTTTGATTTCATTAAAAATTTAGAAAAAAGAGAAATGGGTAAACTGGTGCTTGTGACTGCTATTAACCCTACAAAAGCCGGAGAAGGAAAAAGTACGACAACCGTTGGTTTAGGGGATGCCTTAAATCAGATTGGTAAGAAGTCGATGATGGCTTTGCGTGAGCCAAGTCTTGGGCCTGTATTCGGTTTGAAAGGTGGTGCTGCCGGCGGTGGTTATGCCCAAGTCGTTCCAATGGAAGATATCAACCTTCATTTTACCGGGGATATGCATGCGATTACGACAGCCAATAACTTAGTTTGTGCCATGATCGATAATCATATCCATCAGGGAAATGAATTGAACATCGATCCGGAAAAGATCACCTTTAAACGTTGTCTGGACATGAATGATCGTACCCTTCGTGATATCACGATTGGTCAGGGATCTAAAGCCAATGGAGTAGAGCGTAAAGATGGTTTCAACATTACAGTTGCCAGTGAAGTTATGGCGGCTTTGTGCTTGGCCAGTGATTTAATGGATCTAAAGAAACGCTTTGGTGAGATGTTGGTTGCCTATACGTATGAAGATAAACCGGTATATATCAAAGATTTAAAATGTGAAGGCGCCATGGCCATGGTTATGAAAGATGCGATTCTTCCCAATATTGTACAGACTTTAGAACACAATCCGGTATTGATCCATGGTGGTCCATTTGCCAATATTGCGCATGGATGTAACTCCGTGATCGCCACGAAAGCTTGTTTACGACTGGCCGATTATACTGTAACCGAAGCAGGTTTCGGAGCCGATCTGGGTGCTGAAAAATTCTTGGATATCAAGTGTCGATTAGCCGATTTACATCCAAATGCTGTAGTCATTGTAGCTACGGTACGTGCTCTTAAACAGCATGGCGGTGTTGCCTATGAAGATTTAAAAGAAGAAAATGTGCAGGCGTTATTGGATGGTTGCCAAAATTTGGCCAAGCATATCGATACCATCCAGCAGTTTGGCTTACCTTATGTGGTTGCGATCAACCAATTTGTTTCGGATACCGACAAAGAAATTGAGGCATTGGAAAACTGGTGTAAAGAAAATGGACATCCTATGTCTTTGTCAACTGTTTGGGCTGATGGGGGAAAAGGTGCCATTGATTTAGCCAACAAAGTCGTTGAACTTTGTGAAAAAGAAAATACTTATGCACCATTGTACGATGTCAACAAGAGCATTGAAGAAAAAATCACGACCATTGCTCAGAAAGTGTATGGAGCTGATGGGGTCGATTTTACCGAGGAAGCCAAAGCACAGATCGAAACCTTTAATAGAAACGGATGGGATAAATTACCAATCTGTATGGCTAAAACACAGATGTCTTTAAGTGATGATGGATCCGTTATGGGAAGACCAACCGGATTTAAAATTACGGTTCGAGAATTAAGACCAAGCTTAGGTGCCGGCTTTATCGTTGCTTTGACCGGTAAAGTATTAACTATGCCGGGACTCCCAAAACATCCAAGTGCATTAGATATGGATATTGATGAAAACGGAAAGATTACAGGCCTTTTCTAAAAAAGTAAGTCAAGAGAGTGTAAGGAGAGCGTATATATCGTATGATATGCGCTCTTTTGTGCGACAGGCAGTCGCTATAGTCCACCCATGTACAGGCATGGATGGACTTTCTTTCTAAATAGAAGTTCTATTTACGATACTGTGTATAAACGAAATGAATGAACTTTGAAAGGAAAGGTGTCACGTAGGTGAAAGTCCTACTCTGTTGAGTTCCAATGCAACGCAGAAAATCTAAACTAGTGCATTTTCGTGAGGGGATGTGCGAAGGAGTTGTGGAAAACCGTGAGGTCCATAGATGGTCTGGCAGGCCGAAATGTAGTGTGAACTGTATAGGCGGCAGGGATGTTTGATGACCGTGCGAAAGATTGGGAAATCTATATACTGTTTACTCGAATGAATTGGATGGGTAAATGGGAACATTCATGTGATGACAGTTGGCATGTCAGAAAGGATATAGAGATGACCCTGTGAGAACTTCATACTCGCAAAGGGTCTTGTGATATAAGTGTAATACGAAGTTCACAAGATGTATGAAGTAGTCAGACAAGCTCATAGTAACGAAGTATGTTGAGAAACCAAAGCTCAACGGTATCTTGGCTGCTGTCTATCAAAACATATTTGGGCAAGAGTTATATCCAAGTGTTGAAGAAAAGGCGTCTAATCTCTTATACTTCCTTATCAAAGATCATCCTTTTGCGGACGGCTGTGAACACATCGGTGTTACAATCTTTTTAGAGTTCTTGAATAAGAATCATCATCTGATCATTGATGGCAAACAAATCATATCGGATAGTGCTCTTGTAGCGATAACCTTAATGATTGCCGAATCAAGGCCGGAAGAAAAGGAAACTATGGTCAAATTAGTGATGAACTTTCTTGTGAAAAATTAGCAGTAATTTGTTTGAAAAAGATGTAAAAAAGAACAGGCACATATCACACAAGATTACCTGTTCTTTATCCTATGTAGTTACAGCTTATTGACGAATAAAGCTCGTATTGCGTTTAATACGGCAATAACCATAACACCGACATCGGCAAAGATTGCGATCCACATATTCGTTAAACCTAACGCCCCTAATAGTAAGCAGATTAGTTTTACACCGATGGCAAATACAATGTTTTCATAAACGATGCGAAGACATTTTTTTGATATTTTGATAGCCTTTGGAATCTGCATAGGATCATCATCCATTAAGACGATATCTGCTGCTTCGATGGCCGCATCACTTCCCATGGCTCCCATCGCAATTCCAATGTCAGCTCTTGATAGAACGGGAGCATCATTAATGCCATCTCCGACAAAGGCCAGCTTTGCGTGCTCTGGTTTGGACGATAAAAGCTCTTCTACTTTTTCTACTTTATCACCTGGTAAAAGGTTACTGTAAACAGCATCTAATCCTAATTTTTGACCAATTGAATCGGCCACTTTTTTAATATCGCCAGTCAACATGACTAACTTTTCGATTCCACAGCTCTTTAAAGCCTGCATGGCCTTTAAAGAAGTTGGTTTCAACACATCGGAAATGACAATGTGTCCTGCGTATTGACCGTTGATGGCCATATGAAGGATCGTTCCGGTATGATGACATTCTTTATAAGGAATGTGGTATTTTTCCATAAGTCTGGTATTTCCAATCAAGACATCTTGTCCATCGACTTTGGCAACAATACCATGTCCGCTGATTTCCTGAATATCTTTTACGCGGGAGCGGTCAATTTCATGATGATAGGCGCGCTGTAGGCTTTTACTGATAGGATGCGAAGAGGCACTCTCTGCCAAAGCTGCAATCTCAATCAGCTTATCATTTTCAATTTGATTATGATGAATACCGCTGACTTCAAAAACGCCCTGTGTTAATGTACCGGTCTTGTCAAAGACAACGATTTTAGTTTTTGATAATGTTTCTAAGTAATTGGAGCCTTTTACTAAAACACCGGCTTTACTGGCACCGCCGATACCGGCGAAGAAGCTTAAAGGAATACTGATGACAAGGGCGCAAGGGCAGCTGATGACTAAGAAAGTCAATGCACGATATACCCATACATGCCATTGTGGATCTAAATTCATACCAAACATACGCACGATGGGTGGTAATATAGCCAAAGCTAAAGCGCTGTAACAAACGGCTGGTGTATAAATACGGGCAAAACGGGAAATAAATGCTTCCGATCTAGACTTTCTGGAACTGGCATTTTCTACAAGGTCCAAAATTTTGGAAGCTGTGGATTCATCAAATTCTTTTGTCGTCTTAATTTTTAGAACACCACTCATGTTGATACATCCACTGATGATCGCATCTCCGGCTTTGATATCGCGAGGCAGACTTTCCCCTGTTAAAGCGCTGGTATTTAAGCTGGAGTTTCCTTCTAGGACAATGCCATCGATCGGAACTTTTTCTCCCGGCTGTACAACGATCACGCTGCCGATTTCTACCTCATCCGGATCTACTTTTTCTAATGTCCCGTTATTTTCTATATTGGCATAATCCGGACGAATATCCATTAAATCACTGATGTTTCTTCGGCTTTTACCAACTGCATAACTTTGGAACAATTCACCGATCTGATAAAACAACATAACCGCAATCGCTTCGGTATAATCCCCGTTATCATAAATGGCAAGCGCTATGGCTCCCAAAGTCGCGACAGCCATCAAGAAGCATTCATCAAAAACCTGATGGTTTAAAATTCCTTTTCCGGCCTTAATCAAAATATCATAACCAACGATCAGATAAGGAATCATGTAGGCGATAAAACGATACCATCCTTCTATTTCTATAAAATGTAATCCGATCATAAAAGCAGCTGCTAATAGAATACGAACCAACATCTTTTTCTGTTTTTTATTCATAAGGAAACCTCCAATCAATACAATAATTGAACAATTATTCAATTAATACTTATACTATACATCATTCTAATAAAGAATCAAGTAAAATCTATTCTTTTTTCAGAGAAGTAAAAGAAAACTATTTTTTAACAAAAAAGAGGCTCTTCTGTACTAAATGTGGGTAGATCTTTATCAAAAGAATGAATATCGCTTTTATTCATCGTATAAAATAAGAATATTTGAATATAAGAAAAACATATGGTATTTTTCTTAAGCGACCAAACCAAGAAAGGAATACCATAGGGCACTTAAAAAATTACTAAAATCCATTCTCAATGTCAATTGTATCAAGATAATTAATGCAGAATTTGATCATGTTTCATCTTCTCTATATATTCGTGTTGAAATCACAAAAGGACAAAGATCCCGTTGTCCAGTCTGTGGCAGAAAATGCAACGGATATGATTCTACTACTGAATACAGGTCTTGGAGAGCTTTGGATTTTGGAGCCTGTAGAGTATATATTCTTTCCCATGTGAATCGTGTTCAATGCCCTGTCCATGGAATCCATACCGAACAGGTTCCATGGGCTCACCATCATTCCGGTTTTACCAGGGAATTTGAACAGCAGGTCGCTTATCTGGCTTTGTATCTCAATCGTACAGAAGTATCGAAACTGATGCGTATCAATTGGCGTACTGTAGGTATGATTCTTTCACGTACAAAGGATCGTCTTGAACCAGACAGTTCCATACGATTCAAAAACTTGAGGCGAATTGGTATTGATGAAACGAGTTATCGCAAAGGCCACAAATATATTACGGTTGTCGTAGATCATGATACGAATCAAGTGATCTGGGTAGGCAAAGGCACGGGGAAAGAAGTGTTAAGTTCTTTCTTTGCCCTTTTGACACAGGAACAAAGAGAATCTATTGAACTGACATCCGCTGATGGAGCCCGATGGATCCAAAGCTGTATTGAAGAATGGCTTCCAAACTGTGAAAGATGGATTGATGGATTTCATGTAGTTCAATGGGCAATCGAATGCATGGATGAACTGCGAAAAGAAGTATGGCGTGAAGCTAAGCAGAAAAAGAGAGGGCAACCAAAAAGAGGAAGAGGACGTCCTAAAAAAGGAGAAGAAGCCAAGGCAACAACAAAATATGGGAAGAGCTATAAATATGCACTTGGCAAGAATCCTGAGAATCTAACAGAGCATCAACAATCCTGTTTAGATGAGATCAAAGAACTATATCCGAAAATGTTTCGAGGATATCAGTTAAAAGAAGGACTAAGAAAAGTGTTTCAGTGCAGGAAGGATACAATAGAGAAAGAATTAAAAGCCTGGTTGTCATGGGCATGTCGAAGCAAGCTGAAACCAATTGTAGAATTAAGCAAAAAGATACGGCGACATAAGGACGCGATCATTGCGACCGTAAGACATGGATTATCGAATGCGCGTATAGAATCCATCAATAACAAGATCAAAGTGTTGATACGAAAGTCATATGGATTCAGGAATATACCGAATCTTATCGATATGATCATGATCGTATGTTCACGGTTATACTATGAAATCAAACTATCTTATGAGCTTAGATGATTTCTACCCACACTTAGTGCAGATGCTTCAAAAAAGATGAGTTTTTACTTGCATAATTTTCTAAATAAGGTAAATTATAGTTATCAATTAAATAATTGCTCAATTAATAAACTAAAGGAGATTTTTATGAAAAAGACGTATAAGATTGATGTAGATTGCGCTAATTGCGCCAATAAGATGGAAGATGCAGCCAAGAAAACAGAAGGTGTTAAGGATGCGGTTGTGAACTTCATGACATTAAAAATGAAGGTAGAATTTGAAGAAAATGCAGATGTTTCCAGCGTTATGGAGCAGGTCTTAAAGAACTGTAAAAAAGTGGAATCGGATTGTGAGATATTTTTCTAGGTAGTATCGATAAGAAGTCATCAGCGAAAGAGCGGATGGCTTTTTTGTATAGCTATTATAGATGAAGAAAAGTATTCTTTCGAACGTTAAAGAAACAACTTTTCTTTATTTTTATGGATCTTTTTTTCTTGGCATAATACTAATGAATAGAAATGATTAGGGCAGCCATAATGATGGATGAATATAAGAATAATATACTATAGTTATTTTAAGTTAGTCTAATTTGATCCTATAAAGAGTTTATGAATATTAAGTACAAAAAAATGAAAGAAGCTATAACACTGGAAACCAATTAATTGTTATAGCTTCTTTGATGGAATCAATATCCCAGTTCTTCGCCTACAAGAATTACAGAAATTCTATCAGCCTGTCCGCTTCTTCTGGTCACCAAAACTTGATTACAGATGCAGTCAGGAGCCAGGCAATCCATGCATCGACCAACTTTGGCACAAGGTGTATCTTTATGAAGTCTTGTGGTATTTGGCGGTGTTGCCATATTCCGAACACGCTTGATGCCACTTTCAATATCTGGTACTACCTTATTCATACCGGCAATGATCAATACATGCTCCGGTCCATAACATAGATAACAAATACGGTTTGCCCGACCATCGATATTGATCAATTCTCCATCTAAAGTAATCGCATTGGTGCTCATTAAAAAGTAATCAGCCAGAAATATCTTAGAAGCCTGTTCTTTTGGATCGCCCTGTGTTCGATCGATGGCGTTATAATCGCCCTGTTTGATCGCATCCAAAAGTCCAATTTCATCCAAAGTCATGGAGCCACCCCAGCCAATAGAACTTTTAGCCGGCATCAGCTGTAATGCTTTTTGCAGGGCTTCTTCTTTTGTGGCGCAATAGTAGCCCTGCATATTACGCTTATTGAGATTTTTGATGATAGTCTGTGCTGTATTTTGAAAAGACAGTTGTTTAGGATTCATGATTCTACCTCCTTGTTCTATTGTTATTATAGCTCATCATTTCACTTGATATATACCCTATATAGGTATATAATTCTAACGAAAGGTGATGAATATGATAGAAAATACAGAACATAAAAAACATACACCGCGTCCGCAGGCGGAAGTAAAAATGTTAAAAAATCGTCTGCATCGTATGATGGGGCAACTGACAGGTATTGAAAAAATGTTAGATGAAGGACGCTACTGTGGAGATATTTTGATTCAGGTGTCGGCATTGGAGAGTGCCTTACAGTCTTTAGGCTATTTGATCCTTCATGATCATCTGGAAACTTGTGTGCGGGAAAAGGCAAAAGAAGAAGATCCGGAGGTCATGGAAGAAGTCATGATGTTAGTTAAAAAATTGAAATAGAGGGATGTCGATGAAAAAACAGTTTGATGTAACAGGAATGACATGTTCAGCTTGCCAGGCCAATGTCACAAGGGCCGTTTCCAGGCTGGATGGTGTAGAAAAAGTAGATGTTTCTTTATTATCAAATTCGATGCGAGTGGAATATGATGAAGCCAAGACCAGCGCGGCATCGATTTGTGATGCGGTAGAGCATGCCGGATATGTGGCAAGAGAAAAAGGAACAAAGAAAGAAGATGCTTCATTTCAGGAAGAATGGGATCAAAAAAGAGCGGATGCGAAAAAAGAACAAGACGCTTCGTTTCATCGACTTTTGGTTTCAATTCTTTTATTGATCCCCTTGATGTTGATTGCGATGGGGCCGATGCTTGGACTGCCTATTTTGGCCGGTGAAGAAAATGCGATGATCTCCGGCTTGAGTCAGGTGTTAATTTCTATGTTGATCTTATGCATTCAAAGACATTTCTTCATTCATGGTTTTAAGTCTTTGTTTCATAAGGCACCGAATATGGACAGCTTGGTCGCCATTGGTTCCGGGGCCAGCTTTGTATATGGATTATACGCTTTATATCGTATGGCTTATGGATTTGGACATAGTGATATGATGATGGTACATCATTCCATGCATGCGTTGTATTTTGAGTCGGCTGCCATGATCGTTACGTTAGTAAGTGTAGGAAAATATTTGGAATCTCGATCAAAGCGAAAAACGGGCGATGCGTTGGATAAATTAATGGATCTAAGTCCAAAAAATGCATGTGTGATTCGTGATGGCAAAGAAAAGATGATCTTAGCCAGTGAACTGATGCCACATGATCATGTTGTGATTCGTCCGGGAGATCGAGTTCCGGCAGATGGTACGATTCTTTCCGGTAATGGAGTTTTGGATCAAAGTGCTATCACCGGAGAAAGTGTACCGGTGGATAAAGAAGTTGGAGATACAGTTATATCAGCCACTTTGAATCAGAATGGTTCTTTTATCTTTGAAGCAACTAAGGTCGGACAAGATACGACATTGGCACAAATCATTAAGCTGGTGGATGAAGCCGGAAATTCCAAAGCACCGATTGCTCGTGTGGCGGATCAAGTCAGCGGTATCTTTGTTCCCATCGTGATTGGTATTGCGATCGTCACAGGAATCGTATGGATTCTTGCGGGCCAAAGCTTTGAATTTGCTTTATCCAATGCGGTAGCGGTTCTTGTGATCAGTTGTCCATGTGCTTTAGGATTGGCAACGCCGGTGGCTATCATGGTATCGACCGGGAAAGCGGCAGAGTATGGTATTTTGATCAAAAATGCGGCAGCTTTGGAAAATATGGCTCATATGGATACAATCGTATTAGATAAGACCGGAACGATTACCAGCGGAAAGCCTAGTGTGCAACAAGTCGTGACCGATTTGGATCAAAAGCAGTTTCTAGCTTTAGCAGCCAGTTTGGAAATAGGTAGCGGTCATCCTTTGGCTAAAGCTGTAGTCGATCATGCACAAGAAAATAAAGTTGATTTACTGCCGATTGATCAATTTGAATCCATCAGTGGAAAAGGAATCAAAGGTGTGGTTCAGGGAAAACGGCTATTGGCCGGCAACTATAAATTCTGTAAGGAACAGGGTGTTGTGTTTACAGATGAAATCGTACATGCGATCGAAGAAGCCGCCGCTAAGGGCTGGACACCACTCATCTTTGTACAGGAACAAAAGGTGATCGGTTGGATCAATGTAGCTGATACGATCAAGGAAACAAGTAAGGCTGCTATTCAAGCCTTCAAACAAAAAGGAATGCATGTGGTGATGTTGACGGGTGACAATCAGAAAACAGCCAAGACAATTGCCAAAGAGTTGTTGGTGGATGAAGTGATTAGTGATGTACTGCCAACCGATAAGGAAAATGTCATCCGCACTCTGCAAGGGCAGGGACGTAAAGTCATTATGGTTGGAGATGGTATCAACGATGCGCCGGCATTGATGCGAGCCGATATTGGTATTGCGATTGGAAATGGTACAGATATTGCGATTGACAGTGCGGATGTCGTATTGATGAAAAGCTCTTTACTGGATGTCAATACGGCCATCGATTTAAGCCGAAAAACGATTCGAAATATTCACATGAATCTGTTCTGGGCATTTTTCTATAATGCGTTAGGAATCCCATTGGCTGCCGGTATTTTCTATCCGTTCTTTGGATGGCTTTTATCGCCGATGATCGGAAGTGCGGCTATGTCGCTCAGTTCTGTTTGTGTATGTACCAATGCCTTACGTTTACGCTGGTTTAAACCAGAAATTGTAATGGAAATTCAAGAAACAAAACAACAGGAAAAGAAAGTAGAGGAAGAAAAGATGACAAAAACAATGAAAATTGAAGGAATGATGTGCCAACATTGTGTGGCTCATGTAAAAAAAGCTTTGGAGGATGTAGCCGGTGTTACAAAAGCGGATGTGGATTTGGAGAGTGGATCGGCCAAGATTGAAATGGAAACCGATGTAAAAGAGGACATTCTGAAAAAAGCGGTGGAAGATGCAGGATATACACCTGTATCAGTAGAATAGAAATGATAAAGAGAATCTTCTTGATTATTCGAGTAAGATTCTCTTTTTTGATGTATTTTCTTGTGATTCTTGAGAATCAAATTGAATGTAAAGTTCGTTTATTTAAGTTTATGATTTAAACAATATCACATATAAAAATTTAACAGGTGATTCTGTGATAGAATGACCTGTTTTTTGTTGGAATTGAAACATATCCGATCCTATATTCAACTTTTTCCGAATAGACTTGCTATCCGATACTGATTTTATGGTTCCCTTATTGGATTTTGCATTCAATGACAAATTTGTCAGGTCTTTCTACAATAGGTATGAATCAAATTTTAGTGTTCTTTTGCGTCTTAAAAGAAAGGTAAAATCCATGTTTACTGTGCAAACCTAAAGATGAGTGTTCAGGACATAGACACTGTATTTTTCTAAAGAAAACTCTTTATATAATCGCGTTGAAAGCGAGGTGTCTTATGCGAACAACATCTTTCAAATTGAGCCGGTTTATTGGCCCTGTTTCTTTTTATAAATATGCTTTCTCTTTGGCAATCCCATTAGGAATAACCAATCTGCTGGCGATTTCTATGGGTGCTTTGGATACTTTGATGATTTCCTGGATTCATCAAGTGAGTGCTGTCGGAACAGCCACGCAAATTGAGGTGATTGCCTTAAATGTAGTTTGGGCCTGCGCGGCAGGGACCGGTATTTATGCTATTCAGTTTTTTGGTGCCGGCGATCATAAAAACTTAAAACGTTGTTTTGGTTTAAGTGTAAGTTGTGCCGCTTTTGTAGGGATATTGACATATGGTGTCATTACTTTCTTCTCTGCCGCTATTTTACATTTCTATATACAAAATGATGAGGTGATATGGAATGGATGCCAATATTTGCGAATTGCGAAATATGCTTATATTTTGATGAGTTTTCAACTCTCTTTTTCTGTAATCTATCGAAACTTGGGAAAACCTTTTTATCCTTTTGTGATCGGAATGATTACTTTTTTAATGAAGATGCTTTGGAATGTTCTTTTGATCTTTGGCTATGCTGGCTTTCCCAAACTGGGAATCATCGGAGCACCTTTGGCCTCTTGCATAGCGCACAGCATTGCTTTGGCGGTCAATATTATTTTGGCTTATAAGACCAAACAACCTTTTGTGGGTCAGATTCGAGAAATGTTTTCTTATGATATAGCACTCATTCGAAGGATCTTACCCAGAATCCGACCTTTATTGTTGAATGAGATTTTATTTGGATTTGGAAATACATTGTTTGTCAAAGCCTTTGGTTTTTTAGGTATAGAGGCGATGAATGCCTACTATATCGGCGCGAAGATCGGAGACTTGTTTTTTGCGGTGGCGAATGGTTTTTCTGATTCTATATCTTCCATTATTGGAATTTCTTTAGGACAGGGAAAATTAAAGGAAGCCGGACAACAAAGCATGTATTTGATTTCTATGGCGATTGGACTTTGTTTGGGTGCTGTAATCTTGATTACATGGTTTTCACCTTTCCTTGTTTCTTTGTTTGAAGTGCAGAACGCATCCGTGCTAAATAATGCGATATGGATCGTCCGTATTTTTGCCTTACGAATAGGTATGCGTTTTTTTATCGTCATCATTTTTGGTACGTTGCGTACCGGAGGAGATACCAAAGCCTTAATGTTTCTGGACAGTGGCTTGATGTATATGGTGGGACTCTCTATCGCTTTTGGCAGTATCTTGGTATTTCATGTTCAAAGTATCGTTCTTGTATTCCTATTATGTCAAACAGAGTATGTGTTACGCATACTATTTGGAATGATGCGGTATCGAAAAGGTCTTTGGAAGACAAATTTAGTCAGTTGAAGAAGAAACAATAATTTGTAGAAGAGTTAACAGATGCACACAAAGTGTTTAAAAAATCAGAGATTTGTTTAAAAAGTTGGAATCATAAAGAATTAAGCGTTTGTATTGTTGAAAGTTTTTACACTGTAAATATGAACTCGTGCTTTTGCATACACTATAGTCGTAAGCAAAAAAGCTGGAAAGGAGGGCACATGAATCGGAGCACAAAAGACTTGATCGATGACTATCTGTATTCGATAACAGCTACACAAGATTTTAGTGATAATCAACCATTTACAGCGGCTGCCATTAGTGCTCAGCTTCATGTAAGTCGTAGCCTTGCCAGCAAATATCTTAATGAATTGGCCAAGGAAGGAAAGGTTATCAAAGTCAGTTCGCGACCTGTTTATTTCTTTCATCGTAAAAAGATGGAAGAAAAGTATACAAGCAAATTTCAGGAAGACGATTTTTACGATTTAGAAGAAGTAAAGCAGTTTGTCAAAGACCATTATCAACAAAGTAAAGGCTTTGAGAACATTGTTGGATATGATCTATCTTTGGCAAAAACGATAAAGCGCTTTAGCGAAGCTTTTGAATATCCGCCATGCGGACTTCCTATTTTGTTGTACGGACAGAGGGGAACGGGGAAAAGTCTTCTAACTGATACGATCATCAAAAATGCGATTCAAAAAGGAAAGGTATCTTCACATGCGAAAGTGATGCGATTTGAAGTATCGGACACCAATAGCGATGAAATACAGTGTGAATTAAAACAAACACTGCAAAAAGAATATAGGCTCGATCAGGCAGAAGAGATGATCTTAGTGTTTAGACATGCACAGTATCTAAGTGAATCATTACAAGAATATATAGGTAATCTTTTAAAAGAGATGCGTGATTATCAACAAGTTCGTTTACGCAATCGCATTCTACGCATTATTTTACTGTCAGAAAAAGAAATGACATCCTGGATGAGTGAGTCTTTGATGAAATATATCGTGTTATCTCTGTATTGCTCGTCTTTTCAGGAAAAGAGCGTAGAAGAAAAAGAAGAACTGGTGATGCGATTTATTCAAAGCGAAGCACAAAAAATCGATGGCAAAGTAAGTCTTTCTGTCATGGCATTAAGAGCCTTGATCAATGGAGAATACAAACAAAATGCCAGAACTCTGCAGTCTTATATAAAGATCATGTTTGCCAGTGCAATCAAGCGAGGAAACAAGGAACAATTACAGATTCAGATCGTGGATCTACCGGAAGAACTGTTAAAAACATTACCGGTTACTGCACAGGAAAATGGCGGTTATTTGAATTTAGATACCTACCATAGAAATAGTAAAATTGAATACATTTTGAATTATTTTGATCAAATTCTACATGTTTTTGATACTAAGGATGACATTGAAAAAGTCATGGAAAATGCCAAGAAAAACATTGATTTATTAAATGATCATCTATCGTATAAACAAAAAATTTTAGGAAGTGAAGTTAAAAACATTGAAGTTCTGGTATCGAATCTTTTAGAGCTTTTATCCAGACATCGATATGTGAATTTACCGGGAAACTTCAGTACGGTAATTTCACGCATCTTGTATTTAGAAGAGTTGTATGCCTCATCGGTAGAAAAATGGAATGAGAAAAACCAGAAAGCGATGGATGCGATCTATGCTCTGTTACAAGATGAAGTTACGTATGCAGCCATGACCGTGGATGAAATCAGACACCTGTTGCAGACCAACTTGGAAAGAAAAGTTTCCACATTCCTCTGGATCTATATGGCGATTTACATCAATTATTACAATGCGGAGCTTCCAAAGCGGAAAGCGTTAGGGATTATCCTATGCCATGGCTATTCAACAGCCACTTCAATTGCCGATGCGATCAATACGATGTTACAAAGCTATGTATTCGATGCCTTAGATATGCCATTGGATGTCACCCAGGAAGAAATTCGAGAAGAATTGATACGACATTTGGGGCGGATGAATAAAGGAATGGATGTCATCGTTATGGTGGATATGGGATCTTTAGAAATCTTAGGCAAAGATGTTGCAGCTTCTTTACAATGCAATATCGGTGTCATCAATAATGTATCCACTGCTCTGGCTTTAAATGTAGGCTCTTTGATCCTGCAGGAAGAAAGCATAGAAAAAATATTGGAGAAAGTCAGTGCATCGTCACAGGCAAAATTTACAGCCTTTAAAAAACAAAGGAAAGATACCATTCTCTTTGTCAGTGAAAGTGGATTGCATATGGCACAAAGAATGAGAGATTTCTTTGAAAATAGTTTACCTAAGCCATCGGCTTTAAATTTAGAGGTATGTGATTTTGGTGAACTGATCGCACAAGGAAAAAATCATGAGGTCTTTAAGTTTAAAAATATTTTGTTTATTACGGGCACGGCAAATCCACATGTGGATGAAGAAGTGTTTATCTCATTAGAAGGAATCATATCTGGAAGTAATACGCAAATCATTACACAGATTTTAAAAGACTTTATGAATCATGATCAAATTGATGATTTTCTAAACAATATTCGCAAATCCTTTACTTTACAAAATGTGGTAGGTCATCTAACGATACTGAATCCTAAAATCTTACTGGATGATGTAACAAGTGCAATCGATCGACTGCAGGACTTATTAGGATATCAGTTTAATGGTCGATCTTTGATTGGGATTTATATTCATGTATGTTGCCTGATGGAACGTCTTGTGACGAAAACACAGATTGAAAAATATGAAAATCTTGATGTATTTGAACGAAACAATAAGTCATTTATTAAATGTGTAAATGAATCGTTTAAAGAAATTTTGAAACGGTATAATGTACAACTGCCTGTGAGTGAGATTGCGTATTTAGCCGATTTTATGGTTTATGGAGAACGGAAGAAAGAGGTACAGACCAATGAAAAAAAATAAAAAGATTCTGATTGCATCACATGGAAGTCTCGCAAAAGGGATGTTCAGTTCCTTAAACATTATCATAGGAAAAGTCGATAATATTGAGACTTTATGTGGATATTTAGATGCCGATTTTAATTTAGAGCATTCGATTGCAACCATCATGGAGGCACAGGATTTTGATAAAGAAGAATTGATCGTCTGTACGGATATGGTAGGTGGGAGCGTTAATAATGGATTTATTAAGTTTTTAGGGAAATATCCATTTCATTTAGTATCCAATGTAAATCTGCCATTCTTGATTGATCTGATTCTTAGTTTGGATTCATTCCAGGACAACACTTTGGAAACAAAGGTGAAGGAGGATGTGTTTGGTGTGAAATACATCAATCCAATGCTTCGGGAATGGACAAACTTAGAGGATGTATAGAGGAAAGGAGGAGAGAGCTATGATCAAAGCTGTAAGGGTCGATCATCGGTTGGTACATGGGCAGGTTGCCTTTACATGGACTCATTTTTTGGCGGCTACACGAATCATTGTAATTGATGATGCCGCGGCTAGTGATGAGTTCCAGAAGATGGCACTGAACATGTCAAAGCCAGCGGCATGTAAGCTCAATATTTTTTCGGTAGAAAAAGCATTGGAAAAAATGCCGAAAGTAGAAGCTTTAAATGATGAGATCTTTATTGTATTTGGCTGTGTCAAAGATGCCGCAAGATTTATTGAAGGCTATCCGAAAGTAAAAGAAATCAATTTTGGAGGCATTGCCAAAAAAGAAGGATCGAAACAATTTAGTGAAGTTGTTTATTTAGATGATCAGGAAATCGCTTATGCGAAAAGAATAATGGAGTGTGGTACACAGATCATCATGCAGCAGCTGCCATCGACAAAGAAAGAAAAGTTAATTTTATAAGGAGACTATCATGTTATTTCAATCTATAATAGTGGGTCTGATTGCCGTGTTCGCAAAGTTAGACTCCAGAATGTTAGGTCGTTTGAATTTTGAAAGACCGCTTATTACTTGTACATTAGTTGGTTTATTTTTAGGTGATTTGAAAACCGGATTATCCGTAGGTGCCTATATGGAAATGATCAGTCTTGGTTTTATGTCTGTAGGTGCTTCCGGCTTTGATATGAACATGGGCTCGATTGCAGCGTGTGCTCTTGTCATCATGACAGGAACCAATGTAGAAAATGCGTTAACAATTGCCACTCCAATGACATTATTGATCATCTTGATTGAAAATTTAGCAAGCATTCTACGAATCAGTATGACACATATGTGTGATAGCTATGTGGAAAAAGGGGAATTTAAAAAAGCATGTCAGGTTCATATTTTCTGGGGACCTCTATTGTACTTTGTCTGCGCTTTTATTCCGGTATTTGTGGCTGTGTATTTTGGAGAAGGACTGATTAATTCCATTCTTGCGATATTACCGGATTTCGTATTACAAGGCATTTCATTAGGTGCCAACATTGTTGCCTTCTTTGGTTTTGCCATGTTGCTTTCTGTTATGGTGAATCGTAAAAATGTTATTTACTATTTCATCGGATTCGCTATTGCGGCTTACTCTGGATTAAGTCTGACCGCCATTTCCATTATCTCTATTTTAGTAGCTGTACTTTTGTATTCATTAAAGTATGGGGATTCTCCGTTGACTTCATTGGCTGGAGTGCCGGTCGATGAACTGGATGATTAACGTGTAAGGAGGCAAGAATCATGTCAAAAAAAGGATTAGAAGCACAAAGAAACTATCCGTTAAATAAAAAAGTGAGTGAGTATTTCTGGGGCGGATGGTGTATGCAGGCTTTATGGAATTATGAACGTCAAATGAATACGGCGTTTATGTGGGGGATGCATAAGACTTTAGATCGATTGTATCCAGATAAAGAAGAAATTGAAAAGAAGAAAGAGCGCTATAACGCTTCATTGGAATTCTTCAACATTACACCACAGTTAGGCGCTTTTGTATTAGGGTTAGCCGGTGCTATGGAAGAAGAATATGCGGAGAATCCAGATACATTTGATCCAAAGATGATCACATCGATCAAAACTGCACTTATGGGACCTTTATCCGGTATTGGAGACTCCTTGTTTCAAGGAACGATTCGAATCATTGCCATGAGTATCGGAATTTCTTTAGCACAGCAGGGATCTATTTTAGGACCAATCATCGCCATGTTGATTTCTATTGCAACCAGTTTCCCGATTACTTGGTATGGAGCCAAACTGGGTTATACAAAAGGGAAAGAATTTATTCAACAAATTGCCAAAAGTAATTTGTTTGACAAGGTGATGTATGGCTGTTCAGTGGCTGGTTTAATGGTTATCGGAGGCATGACGGCATCTTTAGTCAATATCACAACACCTTTACAATATGGAGATACATTAGTTGTACAAAATCTATTAGATGGAATTTTGCCTAAAATGATTCCATTAGCTCTAACATTTTTAATGTATAAGATCGTCAAAAAAGGAATTCACCCAATTTGGATCGTACTGATTTGTTTTATCGCAGGAATCGCTTTGAATTATTTTGGAATTTTAGCTGTAGCATAAGGATTTCACTTAAGTTATTAAGTAAATCATAGAAAAGAACATAAGGAGGGATAAAAATGTTCGACATTAAAAAGATGATTGAAGAAATCACAGAAAAAAAGGAAATCAAAAACATTAGTTTTACAGGTGTAGGAGGTTCGCTGGCTTGTTATTATGCAGCCAATTATTATCTGCAAAGAGAGGCCAAACATTTAACGACAAGCTTTGTTTCATCCAATGAATTTGTACATGATACACCGGCCTGTGTCACAGAAAACTCTATTGTTGTTATCGCATCCAGAGGCGGAAATACAAAAGAAACGGTAGAAGCAGGAAGAGTTGCCAAGAAATTAGGGGCAACGGTTGTTGGCTTGACACACGAAGAAGGTATTAATGGTATTTCCACTGTTTCCGATTACACAATTGTATTTGAAGATGGAGAGGGGATTCCTTTTGAAGTTGGAAAATCGGCTTATATCATGAAGATTGCCTATGAACTTTTATACAAATTGGAAAAGAATGATAAATATGAAGCTATGGTACAAGCTATGGCTAAAATGAATGACATTATTCCAAAAGCGCAAAAAGACATCATTCCGGAAGCTATTCAATTTTCTATCAACTATAAGGATGATCATGTGATTTACACATTAGGCAGCGGAACCGCCTGGTCAGCTGCTCAACAACAGACGATTTGTATTTTTATGGAAATGCAGTGGATCAATGCGGCTGTGATTCATTCTGGAGAATTCTTCCATGGACCATTTGAAATTACGGATCCGGATACCGCATTCTTATTATTAAAATCATCCGGAAAGACAAAAGCATTAGATGAAAGAGCTATTCAATTCTTATCGCAATATAATCATCATTTAACGGTTATTGACCCAGAAAAATATGGATTGAACGAATTGAATGAAGTGAGTGGTTACTTTGATTATGATTTCCATACCGCCATGTTATCTGTCTTTAATAAGCTATTAGCTGATATGAGAAATCATCCACTTAGTAAACGTAAATACATGTGGAAGTATAATTATTAAGATTTTAATGACCAAATCAATGAATGAGTCGTCTAAAAGGCGGCTCATTTTAAAGAAACGAGGGAAAAATGAACAAGATAAAAGGAATAATATTTGATATGGACGGTGTTTTAATTGACAGCGAAAAAGAATATTTAAAACTTTTTCAAGGTTTTTTAAAGGAACAAGGAAAAGTATATGAATTAGAAGAACTACGATGTCTGGCAGGTGCTTCCGGAACACTGACTGATGATTATTTATATGCAATGTTACAGATCCCCAAGGAAATAACACGAAAAAGATTAAATCGTTACTTTGATGAAAATATGGTGGATTTTAAAAAAATCTTTCGTAAAGAAGCGCTGGATGTTCTAAACCATTTACAACAAAAACAAATAAAACTGGCATTGGCAAGTTCATCATCCAGAAAACATATTGAAGAAGTTTTGAAGACGTGTCAGATCGACTCATTTTTTGAAATTGTAGTCAGCGGTAAAGAGTTTAAACAATCCAAACCAAATCCGGAGATTTATGAATTTACCGTACATCAAATGGGCATTTCCAAACAAGAGCTTTTGGTCATAGAAGATTCAACCTATGGAATACTAGCCGCCAAACGAGCGGGATTATGTGTTATCGCATTAAAAGATCCATTATTAAAATTTGATGTTTCAAAAGCAGATTACACAATCGATTCTTTATCAGAGATCATGAGTTTTATCTAGTGCATTCATATAAGAATAGGCAAATACAAGCTCACTTTTTGTCATTTTTTGACTCGCAATATTTACAAAATTATAAATATGTAAATTAATGAACTATATTTATATTATGTAAATATACTTTGCTGTATAAAAGTTAGAAAAACCTATTTTTCTTACCCCAAACCGGCTTAAAATGTGTTAGAATTGACGTATTGAAAGGGGTTACAGAATATGGATAGAAAGGCAGGCCTTCTATGTCCGTTGTTTTCTGTGCCGGGGAATCAGGGCATTGGAGACTTTGGGGCAAAGACATTAAAAATGATCGATTGTATCGTGGAAGCTGGATATAAAGTATGGCAGATGTTGCCGTTACAGGTGACGGGATTTACGCATTCACCATATCAGACACTTTCCAGTTTTGCCGGCGATCCTATCTATATCAACATTGACCGTTTGAGCGAGTGGGGACTTTTGACCCAAAGCTCAGTGATCAATTGTAATAAGTTTAAAAATTTTGTGGATTATCCGCAAGTAAAGGAATTTAAAGAAAAATATTTTGAACGTGCCTACAAAGCCTTTAAGAAAAATATGGATTTGTTCCAAAGTGAATATGATTTGTTTTTGAAAGAAGCCTTTTGGTTGGATGACTGGGTAACTTACCAATTATTTCATGAACTTCATGAGGGAGCTTCCTGGAATGAATGGGATGAAGAATACCGCAATTTCTCAGAGGAACATGATATTGACCTGGAAGATTATCAAGATCAGATGGACTATTATCGCTTTTTACAGTTTGTCTTTTATAAACAATTTCAGGAAGTTGTTGACTATGCCCATCAAAAAGGATTAGAGATCATGGGAGATATTCCTTTCTATGTCGATTATGACAGTGCTGATGTATGGGGAAATAAGGAGTATTTTTTGTTGGATGAAGATGGCAAGCCAGAATTTGTGGCAGGCTGTCCACCGGATTATTTCAGTGAAACAGGGCAGCGATGGGGTATGCCAATCTATGATTTTGAGGCACAGGAAAAAGACGGTTTTAAATTCTGGTGTGACAGAGTTTGCTGGACCGCTCGATACTTTGACAAAGTACGAATCGATCATTTCCGCGCTTTTGATACATACTGGAAGATCCCGGCTTCTTGTCCGACGGCCATTGAAGGAGAATGGGTGCTGGGACCAGCCCAAAAGCTTTTGGATGCGATCAAAAAGGCATGTCCAAATGTAGAATTGATTGCCGAAGATCTGGGCATTATACGAAAAGAAGTGACCGAACTGGCTGAGGCCAATCATATTCCGGGTATGGAAGTTTTGTTGTTTAAGATGGAATCCAAATTATTACGAAAACCAATGCCAAAACATAAGGTTGTTTATACGGGGACTCATGATAATGGAACGATCATGGAAGAGTATGGAAAATATGACTCCAATCGCCGCATCAGTTTACGCCGTTTCTTTAAAAAAAGAGGCTATACAGAACGTGCTTTCTATGATATTGTCTGCCATTATGCGCTGGATACAAATGCAGATTTGGCAATTTTGCCGATCTGGGACATTTGTGGTTATAAAGAAGAAGCCAGAATCAATCTTCCGGGGACAGTCAGTAATCATAACTGGACATGGAAGTTAAAAGATTTTAAAACATTTCCACAGGAGCTTTTAAAAACAAAACCATGGATCACAGATGCAGGTCGTTAGATCTGTATCTTTTTTTAGAAAGGATGTCACTATGTTACAAGTTAAAAATGCACATGTATATACACCAAAAGATCAAGGAATTCAAGATGTATGGATCGCGGGTGGAAAAATTGAAGCAGTAGGTAAGAACTTACCAATGATAGATGGTATTTCGTATATAGATGCGACCGATAAAATACTAACTCCCGGCCTGATCGATCGTCATGTACATATCACCGGAGGTGGTGGTGAAGGCGGATTTTGTACACAGGCGCCGGCGGTTACGGCTTCTCGTTTGATTCGTGGCGGATTAACAACAGTCGTAGGTCTTTTAGGAACCGATGGAATCACACGGAGTGTCGAGGCTCTTGTCGCAAAGGCAAAGGCATTAAAAGAACAGGGAATTTCTGCTTATTGTATGACGGGTGCTTACGGATATCCCAGTCCAACGATTACAGATTCGGTTCAAAAAGATATCGTATTTATTGAAGAGATCATCGGCTGCAAGCTGGCTTTGTCCGATCATCGATCCAGTCATGTTACGTTAGAGGAACTGATGCGTTTGGCAAGTGATGTTCGTGTTGCGGGTATGTTGTCAAAGAAAGCCGGTATTTTGACAATTCACTTAGGTGATGAGAAACAAGGATTACAAAGCGTTATGGATATTCTGGATCAAACGGATATTCCCATCAAGACATTTCAACCGACACATGTCAATCGTAATCCTTTTTTGCTCCAACAAGCAATCGGCTTTGCGAAACGTGGGGGAACAATCGATATCACTTGTGATTCTGGCGAGGGTGTCTATCAGGCATTGATGAAAATAAAAGAAGATGGGGTATGTATAGATCGAGTTACTTTGAGTTCGGACGGACAAGGCAGCTGGTCAAAATATGATGCCCAGGGAAATCTTTTACAAATTGGCGTATCGGATGTTGATACGATATACAAACAGATCGTCTATCTGGTCAAACAGAAAAACTGGTCCATGGAGGATGCTTTGGTGTTAGGATGCCGTAATGTTGCCAAAGTACTAGAGCTTTATCCGCAAAAAGGTGTGATTCAAAAGGACAGTGATGCCGATCTTCTTTTATGGGATAAAGATTTAAACTTGGATATGGTGATCGCTCAGGGCCATATTTTGATGAAAGATGGAAAATTATTGACCAAAGAGATCTTTTAGCTTAATTGTTAGCGAAAACTAATCTTTTTGTTGTTCAAACAACGTGATTTATATTCTACTTTTCCTATAATATGAGTAAGAATATAAGGAGAATGTTTATGAACAAGAAAATTGATTTACATAAAAGCGTATTTGAAATCTGTACGCAATATCCGGAAGTAATTGATATTTTATATCAACTGGGATTTACCGAAATTACGAAACAAACGGCCATGCAGACGGCAGGGCGTGTCATGACACTTTTAAATGGTGCCAAAATCAAAGGGATTGATTTAAATTTGATCGTAGAAGCTTTACAGAAAGCCGGTTTTGAAGTGGAAGGATATGTGGATCGTCAAGCACTTTTAAAAAGTTATATTCAGCGATTAAATGAAGGAGAAGATTTAGAAAACGTTCGTGCTGATTTTGTACAAAACTTTAAGGAAGTGGATGCTTCTGAAATCATGCAGGCAGAACAGGATATGATCTTGTCCGGTGTACCTTTTTGGGAAGTACAACAGTTATGTGATGTACACTCTGCCTTATTTCATGGTGCAACAAGACAGGAAAAAATCGAACAGGCCGAAAAAGCGGTAGAAGATTCTCTACAGCAGAAGAAGGCAGATGCCCTCATTGCCATGGCCGGCCATCCTCTATCAACGTTTGCCTTAGAAAATGTCTATTTGGATAAGCTTTTAGAAAAGGCGCAGGAACATATAGAGGATACTGAATTAACCTTAGATATATTAAACCAACTTCGAGATATTTCCATTCACTATGCGAAAAAGGGAGATCTTTTATATCCTTTATTAAAAGTGCGCTATGGCATATCAGGCCCATCGGATGTTATGTGGGGTGTGGATGATGAAATTCGGGATCAGCTTCGCCGTTTAGCTAAAAATCCAACGATGGATGCGGATTGGAAAGAAACGTATCTAAACACCATCCAAAGAGCACAGGAGATGATCTACAAAGAAACTAATATTTTATTTCCTTTATGTGCCGAAAACTTCACAAAAGATGAATGGGAACAAATGTATAAAGATTCATTAGGCTACGAACCATGTCTGATGAATACCATCCCGGTTTGGGAAAAAGTCAGTTTGAATCAGGCAGAAATGAAAGTACAAGATCAGGAAGTTGTTTTTCCGAGCGGTCATATGAGCCCCAAGCAGTTACGAGCCCTGTTGAATACCATTCCCATGGAGATTTCCTTTGTGGATGAACAAAATATCAATCGTTATTTTAATGAGGGGTATAAATTGTTTAAACGACCAAATATGGCCATTGATCGAGAAGTTTTCTCTTGTCATCCACCTAAAATTGAACCGATGGTTCGTAAGATTATCGATGATTTCAGAAATGGGCGAAAAGATTCGGTCGATGTGTGGATGGAAAAAATGGGCAAAACGGTACTGGTACGATATATGGCGATTCGAGATGAAAACGGAGAATATGTTGGAACCGGGGAATTTGTACAGGAGATGGATTTTGCCAAAGAACATTTTTTAAAACAGAGAAAATAAAAGAAAAATCTGGTGTCAAGCCAGATTTTTTTCATCCCAGGAAGTCAAAATAAATTCATTTTTATGATATCGAAGCAATCCATCTTTTTGCATTTTAGAAAGTTCATTGGACAAAGCACTGCGGTCCACGCCTAAATAGTCAGCTAACTGCTGGCGGGAAAATGGAATGTGAAATCGGTTATTTCCTTTTTGTAAAGCTTGTTCTGATAAATAGGAGGTCAATCTTCCACGAATCGATTTGGGAGCTGTATGAAGCATCCGCTTGGATAAATTTAAATTTTTTTGGGCAGAGATGCGAATCAAATTGTGGATGGCGCGCTGATGGTAAGGACAGGCGTGCTGACAAGTGGTCATTAGCTTATACGTATCAACAAATAAGATCTTGCTGTCTTGATCCGCCACGACATTGACCAATAATTCTGCCTGACCAATGGCACTGTAAGTTTCCGCAAAAATTTGACCAGGTGCAATATGACTGAAGATCGTGCTATTGCCCCAGTAATCATAAACGACGATGTTGACACTGCCGCTTAAAACCAATCCTAAATCTCGAACTTTTTGTCCGGCCTGATAGATGGTTTGGCCTTTTTGATAGCCCTTTTCATAAGCGCCCAAGCATCGCAACATCGCTTCGATCTCCTGCTCTTGAATCCCCTGAAATAATAGTGTTTTGGATAAAAAAGCTAAATTCATAAAATCACCCTTTTAGTTGTTTAAACAACATATTCATCTGTTGTATTGTAGTACCCTGTTTTCTGTAAGACAAGGAGGATGCTTATGAAAAGCCCTTTAAAGAATATAAACAAAGAAGAGGTTCTACGTTTAAAAGAAGAATTGACGTATCAACAAGGTCAAATTGTTTCCAGGACATTGGTACAAAATGATGCGATCAGCATTACGCTCTTTTCTTTTTTCAAAGGAGAAGAAATCAGTACTCATGAATCCAAAGGAGACGCGTTTGTGACATGTTTAGATGGTGCAGGCCAGATCACCATTGATGGGAAAGACCACGAATTGAAGGAAGGCGAATCCATCGTCATGCCCGCTGGTCATCCGCATGCGGTGCTTGCCAAAGAGAACTTTAAGATGTTGTTAGTCGTTGTATTTTAGAAAAGAGGAATAAAAATGGAAAATCAAATGTTTTGTTTTCAATGTGAGCAGACAGCCGGATGTACCGGATGTATGGCACAAGCCGGTGTTTGTGGAAAACCTGCCGATGTTGCCCAGCTGCAAGACCGGTTGACCGGGGCCTTGATCAGCTTTGCCTGTGCTCTAAAGGATCAGCCGGTTATCGAAGATGAGGTACGTAAACTGTATGTGGAATGTTTGTTTACGACGGTGACCAATGTGAATTTTAATGCGGAGACTGTACAGATTCTCATTGATAAGGTACATGCCGCCGAAGAAAAATATGTATCTGAGTCTTTGGAAGATTTTGATATGGATACGGTATGGAAAGATAACGAGGATATTCGTTCTTTAAAATCTTTGATCCTGTTTGGTTTAAGAGGTATGGCCGCCTATGCCTATCACGCACGTGTTTTAGGATATACGGATGAAAGTGTCGATCTATTCTTTATCGAAGGTCTTCGAGCCATTCAGGAAAAGAACGATATGGAATCACTGCTTCCGGTCGTTATGGGCGTGGGAGAACATAACTATACATGCATGGCTTTATTGGACAGAGCCAATACGGAAACTTATGGCACACCGGAACCTACCGTAGTGCCTTTGATGGTGGAAAAAGGACCGTTTATCGTAGTATCCGGACACGATTTATATGATCTAAAACAGCTGTTGGAGCAGACAAAAGATAAAGGCATCAATATTTATACGCATGGAGAAATGTTACCGGCTCATAGTTATCCTGAATTAAAGAAATATCCGCATTTAAAAGGAAATTTCGGAACTGCCTGGCAGAATCAACAGAAAGAATTTATGGATATTCCGGCACCGGTATTGTTTACGACCAACTGTCTGATGCCGCCACGTGCCAATTATAAAGACCGCATCTTTACCACCGAACTGGTGTCTTTTCCGGAACTAGTACATATAGGAGAAGATAAGGACTTTACACCGGTGATTGAAAAAGCTTTGGAATTAGGCGGTTATGAAAAAGATACACAATTTACCGGTATCAACGGAGGTACCACCGTGACAACAGGCTTTGGTCATGGAACTGTCTTAAATGTGGCTGATCAAGTTGTACAAGCTGTTAAAGAGGGAAAGATCTCTCGATTCTTCCTGGTAGGGGGATGCGATGGAGCCAAACCGGGAAGAAATTATTATACGCAAATTGTGGAGCAGGCACCAAAAGACAGTGTAATCCTGACTTTGGCCTGTGGAAAATATCGTTTTAACGATTTAGACTTAGGTACGATTGCCGGTCTTCCAAGATTGATGGATATGGGACAATGTAATGACTCTTACAGCGCTGTGCAAGTGGCTCTGGCTTTGGCAGAAGCTTTTAACTGCAGCGTTAATGAATTACCACTTTCCATTATCTTATCGTGGTATGAACAAAAAGCGGTTTGTGTTCTTTTGACACTTCTTTACTTAGGTATTGAAAATATTAAACTGGGACCAACCTTACCGGCTTTTGTATCACCGAATGTATTAAATTATCTGGTGGAAAACTATCATATTGCACCCATCACGACAGTGCAAGATGATTTACAATCGATTGTGGGATAAAGATTAAATATTCAAGATCTATTCTAAGACGAAGAATGGATCTTTTTTTATCTCCATTTTTTTGAATAACAAAGTGCTTTTTGAAGCACTTGAATTTGATTGTGCTATAATAAAAACACTATGGAACAAGAAGGTTTATTACAGGCAGAAGATATCCGTCCTTTGTCCGATCGAATGCGTCCTGAATCTCTAGAGGAATATGTAGGACAAAAACAATTGGTTGCCAAAGGAAATCTATTATGGAGAATGATAGAAAATGACAAAGTGGCTTCTATGATCTTTTGGGGCCCGCCCGGTGTGGGAAAGACGACCCTGGCAAGGATCATTGCGCATCAGACCAAGAGTTATTTTGTCGATTTCAGTGCGGTCACATCCGGGATCAAAGAAATCAAAGAAGTGATGAAGCAGGCCGATTTGCGGAAGAATTTAGGCCAGAATACGATTTTGTTTGTGGATGAAATTCATCGCTTCAACAAGGCGCAGCAGGATGCGTTTTTACCGTATGTGGAAAAAGGCAGTATTATCCTTATTGGAGCAACCACGGAAAATCCAAGCTTTGAGGTCAACAGCGCCTTATTGTCAAGGTGTAAGGTCTTTGTGCTGAATTCTTTAGAAAAGGAAGATCTGATCGATCTGATTCATCGTGCCTTAACTTCCCCGAAAGGGTTGGCAAATTTAGATATCGAGATCGATGATGAGGCAGTTGATGCGATTGCTTCCTTTGCCGGAGGAGATGCCAGAATTTGTTTAAATACGCTGGAAATGGTCGTAAATAACTCACCCAGCGATCTTGAGGGCATCCATGTGTCGAAGGAAATTCTTCAACAGTGCCTGCAGAGAAAAACATTATTATATGATAAACATGGGGAAGAGCATTATAATGTGATTTCCGCTCTTCACAAAAGTGTGCGCAACAGCGATGTGGATGCTGCTTTGTACTGGCTGGCGCGTATGTTGGAAGCCGGGGAAGATCCGCTTTATGTCGCAAGGCGTCTGGTGCGTATGGCCAGTGAAGATATCGGTATGGCTGATTCCAGGGCTTTGGAGATTACTGTAGCGGCGTATCATGCGGCACATTTTTTAGGAATGCCGGAATGCAATGTGCATTTAGCGCATGCGGTCGTGTATTTAGCTTTAGCACCGAAGTCCAATGCTTTGGAGGTGGCCTACAACACCGTTAAAGTGGATGCGATCAAGACCTTAGATCAGCCGGTTCCTTTACACATTCGCAATGCGCCGACTCGGCTCATGAAAGATTTGGGCTATAGTGATGGCTATGAATACAGTCATGATTATGCGTTTCATATGACAGATATGACCTGTCTTCCGGATGCCTTGATCGGTAAGGAATACTATCATCCCAGTAATCAGGGCTCCGAGGTCAAAGTGCAGAAACGATTGGCCCAAATCAAGGCCATTAAAGCCAATTATCATAAGATCAGACAACAGAAAGGAACAAAAAAATGAGAATAGAAATTCATTCGATAGAAGAAACACAAGCTTTGGCGCAAGCTATCGCCAGGCTGTGTCAGAATAAGCATGTGGTGATCACGCTGGATGGTGATCTGGGAGCCGGTAAAACAACCTGGACCAAGGCCTTTGGAAAAGCGTTAGGGGTGACAAGTACAATCAATTCCCCTACGTTTACGATCTTAAAATCTTATACACAGGGCAATGGACAGCCTTTACATCATATTGATGCCTATCGTTTGGAAGGAGCCAGTCAGGATCTTGGATTTGAAGATTGTTTTGATGAAGGAATCACCGTAGTCGAATGGTCAGAGTTTATTCAAGACCAGCTGCCGGAAGACAGACTTTCGCTTTCTTTTGAAGAAGGAATCGATGAAAACAGAGTGATCACTATGGGAGCCAAGGGAGATGTCTCCAAGTCGATCCTGGAGGGATATCATGATTAGTTTATGTATGGACAGTGCGTATAAGCAGCTGGTTTTAGGGCTTTATAAAGACAAAGAGCTATTGGCCGGTATTAGTTTAGAAGCCTTTAAGAAACAAAGTGAAACGATTTTTGTGGAACTGAATCGACTTTTAAAGGAAACAAATTTAGACTATAAAGATATTGATCGTGTCATCATCACAAAAGGACCGGGTTCTTATACCGGCATTCGCATTGCGATGACCATTGCCAAAGTGCTTTGTTCACAGATGCACAAAGAATTATATACAATCTCAACGATGCAGCTGTATGCCGGTATCGAAAAACAGGCAAATGTGATTTTGGATGCCCGCAGTCAAAGAGCCTATGTGGCACACGTGGAAGATGGACAAATTCAGGGAAATATACAAATCTTGACACTGGATGAAGTCAAAGAATTTATCGAAACAAATCCGGGTATCTTATTGGGTGATGCTGATTTGATGGGACAGGATGTACAGAAAGTGGATTTTTTAAAGAATTTCATCGAACTGGAACCATACTATGAAAAAGTAGAAAACATTCACGCCCTGGTTCCGGACTATTTAAAAGAAAGTGATTCCTATAAAGTATGAATGTAACAGAAATGAAGGAATCGGACTTAGATATCGTTGTTGAACTGGAAAAACAATGTTTTAAACAACCTTGGAATAAAGAACAATGCTTGTATGAGCTTCAGGAAAATCCATTTAGTACCGGTTATCTTTTAAAAGAAGATGATCACATCGTCGGTTATGCCTTTTTATGGATCACATTTGAGATTGCTCAGCTGGCTCGTATCGGTATTGATCCTGCCTGTCGCAATAAAGGCTGTGGGACATATCTTATGGATGCTTTATGTAAGCAGGCAAGAGAAGCGCAAAGCGAGTTTCTTTCATTAGAAGTGCGAGAATCGAACCAGGCGGCTTTAAAGCTGTATGAAAAGCTGGGTTTGATTCCTGTCAATGTATCGAAGAATTATTATCCGGATGGAGAAAATGCCGTAGTGATGTCTATGGCGTTATAGAAAGGAGTTTCTATGATCATTTTAGGAATTGAGAGTAGCTGCGATGAAACGGCAGTGGCTCTTGTCAAAGATAAAAAAGAAGTACTTTCATCGATCGTGGCCAGTCAGATCGATGTACATAAAGAATTTGGCGGCGTCGTTCCAGAAGTTGCCAGTCGTATCCATATTGAAAATATTTCCTATTGTATTGAAGCCGCTTTAAAGGAAGCCGGATGTACGATGGAGGATGTGGATGCCGTTGCGGTGACCAAAGGACCGGGTCTGATTGGTTGTCTGCATGTCGGTGTGCAGGCTGCCAAGACGCTGGCTTTTGCCTATCACAAACCACTTATACCGGTACATCATTTGGCCGCTCATATCTATGCCAATGAGTTGGTAGTGGATATGGAATATCCCTTATTGGCTCTTGTCGTATCCGGTGGGAATACGGAACTGGTCTATATGAAAGATGAAACCAGCTTTGAAATCTTGGGAGAAACACAAGATGATGCGATTGGCGAAGCGTATGATAAAGTGGCTCGTGTACTAGGCTTAGGCTATCCCGGCGGGCCCAAGATCGATAAAATGGCTAAAGAAGGAAAACCGGTTTATGAGTTGGCAAAGCCGAAAACACAGGGGCGCTACGATTTCAGCTTTTCTGGTTTAAAGAGCAGTGTTCTTCAATTTACCAAACGTATGGAAAGACAGGGAAAGACTTATGATTTGAATGATTTGGCTTGTTCTTTCCAGGAGTGTGCATTGGATGAAATCTTTTCCAGGATTCATGCGGCTTTGGATGATCATCCCGAAATTCGTCACTTTGTCGTAGGTGGTGGTGTCAGTGCCAATTCCAGACTTCGTGAAAAGATCGAAGAATTAAAAACGGAATATCCAAATATTGCCTTTACCGTGCCACCGATGTATTGTTGTACAGATAATGCCGGAATGATCGGAGTGGCCGGAACGATTGCTTATGTATCCGGACGAAGAGGCGATGAAACTTTGACCGGAGATGCCAGCTGGCCTATTCAATAGTTTTATATTGTCCTTACCCACGTGCGGTAAGGCTTTTTTATAAGGTTGTGTGATTTGAACTCTTTTTGATAGAATGTTATATAGGTGAGGAATATGGAAGATCAATTCAACAAGGAAATACAAGAGGCGATTCAGGCGGCCAATCATGCTTTGGCATGTTTAAGTCAAGCCGATGCCTATCTTCAAAGTGCCAAAAACTGGGGCTTGTTTGATATGCTTGGCGGAGGTGCGCTAACGACTTTTTTTAAACATTCGAAAATGGACGATGCCCGTTATGAAATGGAAAGAGCCAAAAGAGCACTGCAGGGCTTTCGTAAAGAATTGGCGGATGTCGATCAACGCCTTCATTTAAGTTTGGAGATTGGAGATTTTTTGACCTTTGCCGACTATTTCTTTGATGGACTTATTGCGGATTGGCTGGTACAAAGTAAGATCCAAGATGCGAAAGCTCAAGTAGAAAACGCGATTATTCAAGTACGACAGATTCGTGAAGATCTGTTACGCTATCGATAAAAGAAGAAAAAAGATGCGATCCAATATACATGATTTAGGGAGATTGTTATGAAGAATAAGCATTTTAAGACCAACTTTAACTGGAAATATGAAGGACCTTCCTTCACCAAAGATTTATCCACAAAACAAAAGATCATTTTATTGATTTTCTGGCTTGTCGCCGGAGCTGTCGGTTATTATGTGTTTCATCCGGTCATTAGCTATAAGACGGTTACTGGCTTTACCTATGTGATCTATGTAATCGTATTGGTTGGAATTGTATCCTTGTTCTTTCAGAAATCATCGATTTCGTATGGGAAATCGTCTTTTAAAATGACGGCTTTAAAGATCATTTTAGGACTCTCTGTTATTTGGGTGCTTGGCTCTTTAGCCGTCTGCAATCCGGTATTTATGGCTTCTTATTTTGCCGATCGTATTCAGATTGAAAATGTTGATTTTGATAAAGTAAAAGAAGTAGATTTTACTAAGACACCGATCATCGATCGCGATTCAACGATCGTTTTAGGCGACCGTGTAATGGGCGAGATGCCGGAGCTTGTTTCTCAGTTTGAAGTCAGTGAAGAATATACACAGATTTCGTATAAAGACAGCGTCTATCGCGTGACACCGCTTGAATATGCTGGTTTCTTTAAGTATCTGGGAAATCAAGAAGAAGGTATTCCTGCCTATATTCTGGTCAATTCTGTTACCGGAGAAGCTGAGCTGGTGAAACTGGAAGATTTGGGATTGGATGGAATGAAGTATGTTCCTTCCGGTTATTTTAATCATGATCTATATCGTAAGCTGCAAATGCAGTATCCAACTACGATTTTTGGGGAACCCTCTTTTGAAATCGATGAAGAAGGACACCCATGGTATATTTGCACAACGTATGATTATGCCGCTTTTGAAACTAGAAAAACGGTTTCCGGTGTTGTTTTATTTGATCCGATCACAGGAGAATCGACAAAATACGATGATGTGCTCGATGCGCCAACCTGGGTCGATCGCATTTATCCGGAAAGCTTGGTCACAGAACAGGTGAATCAAAATGGCTCCCTGCAAGATGGTTTCATTAACTCTGTTATCGGTCAAAAAAATGTCACTTATACCAGCGAAGGCTATAACTATCTGGCACAGGACGGGGATATTTATATTTATTCCGGTATCACATCGGCTAATAAAGATTCCAGTAATCTAGGCTTTGTGTTAGTCAATTTAAGAACGCATCAAGCCATGAAGATCTCATCACCGGGTGCCAATGAAACCAGCGCCATGGCTTCGGCAGAAGGCGAAGTAAAAAACTATGGCTATACATCTACCTTTCCACTTTTGGTCAATGTCAATGGCTCACCGGTCTATATGATGGCTTTAAAAGATGACAGTGGCCTGATCAAAATGTATGCGATGGTAGATGCCAGCGATTATCAAAAAGTCGCAACGATCGCATCCGATGAGGGATTTGAGAATCTGAAAAAGAAATTTTTGGCCTTGGAAGGTACACAAACAATCGATAAGGATGAACTAGAAACAAAAGACATCACGATCGAAAGTGTACAGATCTTAGCCATTGAAGATACGACAAGGTGTTTTTTGACAGATACTGAACATAATCGTTATAAGTTTACGATCACGGATCAAAATGAGGATGTAGCTGCCTTTTTAAAGGCACAGGATGTCGTAACGATCACATACAGTCCGCAGGAAGATGTCAATCTGATTCAATCGATTGAAACCAAATAAGTCAATTGTATGGTTTTGTGCTAAAATATCACTATGAATAAGTTAGAAAACGCAAGAAAAACGATCAATCAGATCGATCAGGAAATGGCAGCCTTGTATGAAAAGCGAATGAATGCGGTTCAGGAAGTGCTGGCCTATAAAAAAGAAAATGGACTTCCGGTCTTCGATGCATCCAGAGAACAGGAAGTCATAGAAAGAAATCTGGAGCATATTCAAAATCCGGATTACAAGCCCTTTTATAAAGAGTTTCTACATCATGTGATGGAGAATTCAAAAGACTATCAAAAAACACTTTTAAGTGAAGATGTCGTTGCCTATGCCGGTGTACAGGGAGCTTTTTCTCAAATCATGGCACAGCGTTTATATCCGGAAAATCGGAAGCTGAATCTTAAAAACTTTGATGAAGTCTTCAAAAGCGTTGTGGAAAAGAAGGCGCAGTATGGTGTCATTCCTTTTGAGAATACGAATTCCGGCTCGGTAGGAGAAGTGTTAGATGCTTTATTGGAGTATCCGGTCTATATCCAGGGCATCTATGATCTAAAGGTAGAACAATGTCTTTTAGGAACAATGGATGCGACATTAAAAGATATCGAATGGGTTTATTCCAAAGATCAGGCATTATGGCAAGCCAAGGATTTCTTAAAGGAATTAGGCGTGCAGACAGTCAGTTATCCCAACACAGCCATGGCTGCCCAATACGTTGCCAGTGAACAGGATAAGACCAAAGCTGCTATCGGCGCCAAAGAAAATGCACAGTTGTACGGCTTAAAGGTATTGGCTTCACAAATTGAGGTACATACCGAAAACACAACTCGTTTTCTGGTCATTGGTTTAGAGCCTATGAACAAGGGTGATCGTTTTAGCGTGATTTTAAGCGTTAAACACCAGAGTGGTTCTTTAGCAAGGATCATTGAAATCATTGCCCGCTATCACATCAATATGGAAAGTATTCAATCGAGGCCGATCAAGGGAAAACCATTTGAATATTTCTTCTTTATTGAGATGGATGGAGATTTAAACAATGCCCAGGCATGTTTAAAGGATATAGAAAAAAATTGCGAGAGTTTAAAGGTTTTAGGAACTTATGCGTTAGGAGGGAAATAAGATGAGCTTTGTCAAAGAAAATGTAAATCGCCAACCGATTGTCGATACTGTATTCGCTATCGTGAAAAAGGCAAAAGAAGATAAAGAAAAGATCGGAGAAGAAAATGTTGTGGATGCGACAATTGGTTCTTTGTATAACGAACAAGGAAGTCTGGTTGCCTTAGACAGTGTATTTTCTTCGTTGAAAAGTCTGGACAACAAAGTATTGGCTGCGTATGCGGCAAGCTTTACCGGAAATGATGATTTTAAAGATCGTGTTTATAAGTGGGTGTTAAACGGAAATAGCCACTTACATCATGAAGTGATTGCGACACCGGGTGGTACCGGAGCTGTGGCAATGACCATTCAGGAATGTCTGGATGCCGGACAAACTGTCATCCTGCCGGAAATCGCATGGGGAAGCTATAACTTAATGGCACAGATGAATAACCTATCTGTTAAAACATATGCGTTGTTTGAAGAAGAGCACTTTAATCTGACTTCTTTTAAAGAAACTTGTGAACAAGTTATGAAAGAACAGGATAAGCTGGTGATCGTCATCAATGATCCTTGCCATAATCCTACCGGATATTCACTATCTTCACAGGAATGGAAAGATGTGATTGCATTCTTGAATGAATGCTCTAAAACACATAAAGTTGTTTTGTTGAATGACATTGCGTATATTGATTTTGCCTATAGACAAAAACAGGCTAAAGAATATTTCTCTGTCTTTGATGATATTTCTGAAAATATGGCAGTGATCGTAGCTTTTAGTTTAAGCAAATCTATGACAAGCTACGGTCTTCGCTGTGGTGCTGCCATCGTTATGGCACAAACGGAAGATATCGTACAGGAATTAAAAATTGTCTTTGAAAAAAATGCCAGAGCTACATGGTCAAACATCAACAACGGTGCTATGGCTGCCTTTGTCGATGTGATGGATCATCATTTAAAAGAATACGACCAGGAGCGTTTACAGTATGTCGCCTTATTAAAAGAGCGCAGTGAGCTTTTTGTCAAAGAAGCCAATGAAGTCGGCTTGAAACATTATCCATATAAAGAAGGTTTCTTTGTGACACTTTCAATGGACAATACGACAAGAGATATCTATCATGAAGCTTTGATGAAAAATCATATCTATACGGTAAAGGTCAACAAAGGAATTCGTGTTGCGGTATGTTCTTTATCTCTTGATAAAATCAAGGGATTGGCTAAGAAAATGAAAGATATTTTAGATACAATTCAATAAAAGAATGCAGATAGACAAAAAAAATAAATGTGTCTATCTGTTTTTTTGTTTATAATAGAAAATATGAAATGGGGAATTATTGATGTAGGCGGTGGTATGCGCGATATTTTCGGTACCGGTGTACTGGATGCCTGCTTAGAAAAACAAATTCAATTTGATTATGCGATCGGTGTATCGGCCGGCAGTGCCAATCTTGCCAGTTTTTTGTCCTGTCAAAAAGGAAGAAACAAGCGCTTTTATACCCAGTATGCCAAACGTAAAGAATATATGTCTTTGTCTAACTGGATTCATAAGAAAAACTATTTAGATCTGGATTATATTTATGGTACTTTAGCTAACAGTAATGGTGAGGATCCAATGGATTATGAAACATTTGCCAAGGATCCTACTGAATTTGAAGTCGTTTGTACGGATGCCAGCACAGGCAAACCAGTCTATTTTTCAAAAGAAGATATGCCTTTGGATCAGTATGACATCCTAAAGGCAAGCAGCTGCATGCCTATTGTGTGCCAGCCATATCCGATTTATGACGCCTTGTACTTTGATGGTGGAATATCCGATCCGATACCTGTTGAAAGAGCCTTACAAAAAGGATGCGATAAAGTTGTTGTGATCCTGACAAGACCAAAAGAAGAAAAAAGAAATCCGAAAAAGGATAATTTGACCTCTAAGATTTTAAGGAAAACTTATCGAAATTCCGGAAACAGTTTAAGCCAAAGAGCCTATGTTTATAATGAGAGCTTGGAGTGCATACAAGAGATGGAAAAAGAAAATAAGGTTTGTATTTTGGCACCGGATACGATTGGAAATATGAAAACACTGACAATGGATGAAAACTGTCTGGAAGATTTATATCAACAGGGACAAAAGCAGATCCAAAAATTGATGGAATTTATGCAGCGACAAACCTTTCATATCGTGACTTGATTTATTTATGGGTCATTTAGTACAATGGTGTTAGAAAGGGTACGTATCGATCTTTTCGATTGGATACGATCAAAAACATATTATGATCAAAAAAATAATATCTGCGGTATTGGTATGTGCTTTTGGTATTCTGTTATTTGGGTGTGGAAGCTCTGAAAAAGTGCAGATGCAGGAAGCAAAGGAAGTTGTGGCCGATTATTTTGAAGATTTGAAGTCTGCACAATTTGACAAAGCATCCGATTATGTTTCATCGGATTATAAAGACCCGTTGCGCCTGGAAGAGATAGAACCGGCTTTATCAGGTTTGATGTTAGGAATGAATGCTTCTATGAACACAGGTGAGGAGTTTAAAAAAAGTTTTCATCAATTTATGGATGTAGTGATGAACCAGATCGTAAATACTTATGATATCGAAAAGACCAAATGGCAAAAAGAGGGAGTCGTGGATGTTCAGGTTAATTTTGAAGGAAAAGATCTGGCTTCTTTTGATCCTGCGGACTTAGATGAAGATGCGAATACATATATGGAGTCTTATCTTGTAGAAAATCAAGATCGTTTAACGGCGTTGTATGAAGAAAAAGGTGAGCAGGAGGCTTATAAAGTCATTTTAGATGAACTGAGTAAACCTTTGTTTGAATTATTGGAAAAACATGTCAAAGAAGACTTACCGGATATCACGCATAAGGTACGATTACGTGTTGAAAAACAGAACGATGAATGGCTGATCACAAAATCAGAAATTATGAATTAAGACGTTTCAATCCTCTTTTTTTGGTTTCTAAAGAGTAGTGTATAAATCAAGTGTATATTTTATAGAATCTGAACATTTTATTTGTTGAATACGCTTACAAAAATGCTGTATTTTGATATAATTGAGATAAATAAAGGAGAAAGATTATGAAAAAATTAGTATCTTTGTTTGTGGCAATGGCATTTGCCATAGGCGTAGCTGGTTGTGGAAATAATAATGAAGCACAGATACAAGCAGCTACCGATGTTGTCAGTGGGTATTTGGATGCGATTCAAAATGGAAATTTAGATGGAGCGGAAGAATACACAACAGATTCCTATATTGATCCTTTAGGTATTGATAATATGGATTCGTATATGGAAAGTCTGTTAGATAGTTTGGATATGGGGGATACATTTGACCAGGAAGCCAATGATTTTGCGACAAATGCGGTAAAAGCAGCGATTACATCTTACGAGATCAATGATACAAAAATGGAAGAAGATACGATTTCAGTATTAGTTGATATTGATGGAAAAGATTATGAAAATATTGATTTTACGGCTATGGAGAGTGAATTAACAACTTATACGCAGAATTATGCCAATGAAAATTTGAATCGATTGATGCAGATTTACAATGATCAAGGAGAAGATGCCATGATGGAGACAATGATGCAGGATATCGGCGGCTATATGTTTGATAGAATGGAAACTTTGTTTACCGGTGCAGAACAAAAGAAATACCAGATGCGTTTTGATTTAGTTCAGGATGAAAATGAATGGAAAATCAAAGCGGCAGAAATCTCTGAAGAAGCACAGTCATAAAATTGTAAAAGTCTATTGATCATAACTTCAATAGACTTTTTTAAGTGTTGAATTTTAAATTCATGGTTTGCATAAAGGAAATATTTAAAATAAATCCAGACAGATCAACACAGGTAATCCTAGTCGCCAAACCGGGGAGCGTTAAACCTCGTTAACATAGATGGCCTGATTTTAGCGGTTAAATAAGGTAATCGTTTTGACATCATTTGAAACACTATGTGATCGTCTTTATATCGACCAATCTACGCTTTCTCGATGTTTGAAAGAAGTCCGTAATAAACTAAGTCAATACAATTTGGAATTAATCAGTCGCCCGGGTTATGGACTGAAAGTGCAGGGTGATAAGTTGGATGTACGTCTTTATATGGCCAATAGTAAAAGTGTACATATCTTTACATCTCTGGAAGGGTATAAAGTCAGTTTTTTCAGACTAATTATCGTTCCTTTATGCACAGCTATTTTTATGATGTTGTTGCCAATACAATATTATGATATTCGAATGACTTTACTGATAGCAAACAGCACACCCGTTGGTGTCATGCTTGCGATGTTTTCGCAACTGTATGCGGGAGACTTTGAATATGGTGCGCGCATTGTCAGTCTTTCTACTTTATTATCTCTCGTTAGTATTCCATTGGTGTTGAGTATGACACGTTTATTGTGGTAAATTGTATCAAAATGATTAAAAATTCATATATAAGAAATAAAAAAGTATCATAAATTGCAATTTATGATACTTTTTTAAAAAATCACGTATAATTATTTCATATATGAATTGAGGTGATTGTTTTGGAACCTTTTCAGGCAAAAATTCTACCTGTTGAATATAAAGTTGATAAAGAATTATTAAATCTTTTAAGTGAAGCCAGTCAAAGATACGGAGAATATAAGTCTTTGCTTGATAATTTGAATTTCGATTCTTCTTTTTTCCTAGATTCTGCTTTGTTGAATGAAAGTTATAAATCCACACAAATTGAAGGAACGCAGATTTCACAGGATGAAATGTATTATTTGAAATATTTAAAGCCGACGGATGATAGCCGGGAAATTCAAAATTTGAAACGAACGATTGAGTTTGCTTATCAACAAGTTATACAAGGCAAAAAGATCGATATGTATTTAGTAAATCAAATGCATAAGATCTTATTGGATAGTGTGCGTGGAAATGATCGACAGCCAGGTCAGATTCGCTCTACCCAGAACTGGATTGCGCCTAGAGGTGTAGGAATCGAAGGTGCTATTTTCGTTCCTCCGGTGCCACAAGAAATTTATACGCTGTTACAGAATTTATACGAGTATATGAATGATGCGTTTATTGATCCTTTATTAGTCAATATTGCGTTAGCACATGCACAATTTGAGACAATACATCCCTATAGCGATGGAAACGGAAGATTAGGTCGTGCTTTGATACCGATACAAATGGCGATGTTGGAGAAACAAAAACCAATTCTTTTTATGTCTGAAATCTTAGAGGTTTACAAACCTTCGTATCAAAGATATTTGATGGAGTACAGACAAGGAAACTACAGGGGATATTTAAAATTTTTTTCACAATGTACCATTGATCAATGCAATGCTTTTATATTGAGACTGCATAAGATTAAAACGATTTATGAGGAAGATATGAAAACCATAGAACAAGTACATAGTGGTAAGGTTTATAAAATTATGCCAATCATCATGTCTCAAATTGTTTTCACAAAAAAAGAGATCGAGGAAATGAGCGGTGTATCAAAAGCGACTGTATCACGGATTATTAACCGATTAGAAGAGTTAAATGTTATTGTTAAGGATGATATGGTGATGAAAAAAGGATATAAGTATAAGAAGATTTACGATGTATTTGTGGGAAAATAGAAAAAAGTATCATAAATTGTGATTTATGATACTTTTTTGATGAATATTAGGTTGATTTGTTTCATGGATGATATAAAATCATTGTTTAATTACTTCTTTATTCTCATTTTTTGATTCATCGACACCTAATACATACGTTACGACTGTGGAAACCACAAAGGCGATGACAGCTCCAATAACGGCATACACTAAGTTCATGGTGCTGCCGCCGATGAAACTCAATAAACCTAAGAAACTGGCAACCGGTAAGAAATTATAGACATGAAGTCCGACAATGGATGCGAATAAACCAGCGGCTATTCCACCTGCCATCATACCGATAAATGGCCTTTTGTATCGTACACCGATTCCATATAAACCAGGTTCGGTCACACCGCCGATCATTTGGGCGATAATATAGGAAAAGGCAAGGGCACGCTGTTCTTTGTCTTTGATTCGAAGCATGGCACCTAAACACATTCCACCAACGGTGAAGGCGGCCAGTAAAACAGAAGGGGCGACAACCGATTCTACGCCATCTTGTGCAAGAATCATAAATATTGTTGTGATAAATAACCAGTGCATCCCAGCCATAACAATATATTCCCACAGGGCTGCAATCAATGCCATAGAAAGAATTGTGGCAAGACCACCCATATTACCTAATGAGATCAGGGCATTGCTGATGTATTCACCTAAAATGGAACCAATCGGGCCTAAGATACAAAGGGCAATCGGAAGAATCACGGCAATGGATAAGGTGGGGGCAAAAATGGGAGCCAGTGTCTGAGGTATGTATTTATTAAAAAAGCGTTCAATATATGAAAATACAAAGACCGATAACAGAATCGGGATAATAGTTGATGAATAGTTTTGTACATGGCAGGGAATACCATACACATCAAAGGCACTGCCATTTTCGGCCATTTGTACAAATGTAGGATGCAGCATGATGGCACCTATGAACATTCCTAACAAAACATTACAGTTAAAGCGTTTGGCAGCCGTATAACCAATCATGATCGGGAAAAAGTAAAAACCGGCATCTCCGACAAAAGTAAAGAGGATATACAAAGTACTGGAAGCATCGATCCAGTGTAACATATCCGGTCCTAAGATGGCTGCCAAGGTTTTAAACATGGAAGCGGCAATCAACATCGGGATTAGAGGCATCAGGCAGGATGCTAAAACATCCAGAAAAACAGAAAGGCTGTGTTTGCATTTTTCAAACATAGAATCATCTCTTTTCACTTTTAGTATAATAGAATGCATTACATTAGGAAATGAGAAAATAAGGAAAACGTCCTTAGATTGTGTAAGAACATGGTATAATGAACGGGTAAAAAAGGAGAACGTTATGTTTGATGAACTTCATGAGGAATGTGGTGTATTTGGTGCATATCGAATCGAAAATGCCTCGAGTATAACATATTATGGATTACACTCTCTTCAACATCGTGGACAGGAAGCCAGTGGTATGGCCGTATGCGATGGAAAAGAAATCCATGTGCAAAAGGGAAAAGGTTTAACAGTCGATGTTTTTAGAAAAGATAAATTAAATCAGCTGGAAGGTGATCTGGCTATCGGACATGTGCGCTATTCGACAGCCGGTGGACAGGAAAACGAAAATATTCAGCCAATCGTATCCAAAGGGCATTTAGGTTCTTTGGCGGTAGCGCATAATGGACAGATCGTTAATGAAAAAGAATTGCGTTTGGAATTAGAAAATCAAGGGGCGATCTTTCAGGGAACCAGTGACAGTGAAGTGTTATTACACTTAATACAAAAAGAAAAAGGAACACTGTTGGAAAAGGTCATGAAGACTGCCAGACGATTAGAAGGAGCATTCTCTTTTCTTGTACTGGATGAAGATTCCATCTATGCGGTACGAGATCGACATGGACTTCGTCCTTTAAGTTATGCAGCGTTTAAAGATGGCTATGTGATCAGTTCGGAAACGTGTGCCTTTGAAGTTATGGGGATTTATGATTCGACAGATCTAAAGCCGGGAGAAGTTGTAGAATTTAAAAAAGGATTGGTCAAGAAGTATCAATATACACAAGATATCACGCATCATATGTGTGCTATGGAATATATATATTTCGCAAGACCGGACAGTGTTGTGGAGGGAATCAACGTGCATGCCTTTCGCAAAAAAACAGGAGCCGTTCTGGCTAAAAAGGATGTAGGCTTAGAGGCAGACATTGTCATAGGCGTTCCAGATTCTTCGTTAAGTGCTGCCATTGGATATGCAGAGTCTTCCGGTATTCCTTTGGAAACCGGATTGTATAAGAATCGGTATGTGGGGCGTACCTTTATTCAGCCAACACAAGCCATGCGTGATCGGGGAGTTCGTATGAAGTTAAGCCCTGTGACCAGTGTTGTCAAAGGAAAAAGTGTTGTCATGATTGATGATTCCATTGTACGAGGGACCACATCTCGCCGTATTGTTCGTCTGTTAAAGGAGGCCGGTGCCAAGGCGGTTCATGTGCGTATTGCCTCTCCGGTCATTACGCATCCTTGTTTTTATGGAGTGGATACATCAACAAAAGAAGAGTTGATCGGGGCTCGTATGAGTAAGGATGAGATCGAAAAATACATTGAAGCAGATTCTTTAAAGTATATGGAAGTGGAAGAACTTAAACAAGTGGCCAAAGAAATTGGTTTATGTGTCGCATGCTTTAATGGGAACTATTGCACACCGCTATATTCGTATCAGAAGGTGCTGGAAAAAGAATAGAAAATGAATAAAAAAAGAGCTGATACAAATGAACTTTTCGCGTCATTTGATATAGCTCTTTCTTTTTTTTGCACTGTTATATTAGCATAAAATGGGCATTTTTTCAAGAATTGAAAGAGCACTCAGATTGTGGTAAAACTACTCTCTAGAAGGAGGGGCAATGAATTCATTTCATCTGAAAACTACATTTTCGAACGCAATAGAATTATATCAAATTACGCTTACACAAAGAGAAGTGTCTTACTATTTTCAGTACCAGCAAAAAGTCTTGCAAGTCCTTGGGTGGGTTGAAACAAATCCGGAATGGCTTTTTGAAATCTTGCGTTGTTTTCTAAAAACAGGTTATGTGCATCCCTACAATCAAAAGCAGGTGTTAAAAACAGCCATACAAGTTTATTATGGTTCTCGTGCAAATCTTTCTTATCAGGTCAGTGATGAAGAGCTTTTAAAACAGATCGTTGCTTGTTACAAGGAGTTATCCGGTATGGGTATTGAAACATTAGGGGATCGTGTATCTGATCGATTCAAGAATCAAAAGGTATCCTATGAATAACATTAAAACAAAATCATTTACATCAATACCGAAAATTTTGATGGCCAATGCCAGAGACGAATACGATCTGCAAAAGCATTTGAAAGACTATGAAGAAGTATTACGTGAATATGTACAATACTTTACTCATCAACAAAGCACTGCACTTTCTAGAGAGGATTATGAAAAGATTAGGAAGGCATTGGACTATCTCATCATGCATACGGATTATCATGCAGATATGTCTTTAAAATGGAATTTGTATCAAGGTAGATTACAGATTGATCAAGATATCAAAGAAATAGAGTCCATCGTAAAGGATTGCCTCAAGATGAAATTTTTGCATCGTTTTAAAGAAATCAGTGATCTTTTTACTATAGACATAGCACAAATCATAAGATCCTGGCACGATGAGAATCCATGGATTTATTATGGATCAACGATTCATGATATTACAGTTCCATTGATAGATGGTCTTCCTATATTTATGGATATGTATGGAGCCAAAGGAACCGATTTTGTGTTGTATTATTTAGAACGATTTATGACGGAAATGAGATTTTGCCAGTTGTTTGAACCGGAAATAGACAAGTTTTGCCGATACTATAAAAATTTACGAAATATAGATTTGGAAAGTTTAAATCTCAATCTTTTTGAATTGTTTTTTCAACACGCCTTTAGTCGTTTTATCCTGTCTGGTACAAAAAGTATATTGTTGACAGATAGAAATGTTGAATGTTTAAAACAAAGAATACCAAATATCAATTTGACACAAGTCTTTTTCTGTTTTATTAAGGATTTTGATCAGAATTTAAAAGATTATTTTTCCTTGTTTCAAGATGTTTTATTAGATAATTATAAACAGAATTTATCTTGTTTGATTATAGAGACGAATCTTGAAGCGCATATTTGGAATATTAAAGAATATGGTGCAGATATTGATATGGATGAAGTCATAGAACAATTTCAATTACTCTCTGTAGAAGAGATACCAGCTAAGATACAAGAGCTGGACATGGGAATTTATGATGTATTTGATCTAATGGATTCATTGTATTTTACGAAAGAAGAATATCAAAAACTGTTTCAGGCCCTGGGTAAAGAAAATTGTATGGTCATGGAACATATGTTGATGAAAGCATATGGAATTATAGATATGCAAGATCTAAAAATGGAAAAACCATGGATCCTTCCTTTTCTTTTGTATGTTCAAGAACTATAAATTCGTTCACTCTAAAATTAAATCAGTCAGGAAGCCTGTGTATCAGTTCCTGACTTTTTGTTGGTATATACGATGTCCTTCAGAGTCAAAGTTTTTATGGAGTTCGTGTTCGGTCATTATCAAAGAAGCTATTAAGGGGATGAGCTGAACACCGATTAGTATCATTCCAATTATGCTGATAAAAGGGATGTCTTTTCCTACTGTCGGTAACATAATAACTATTGTGATTGGAAATAGAATCCATCCAAAACGATAAAAAATCTTGCCAAAATAATGATTGGCAAATAGCCAGGTATCCTCATTTTTCATAGACATTTCTGTACGATACCCAAATAGAGGATTGATTTCTTTAGGTGCATGCTTAGAAAAGTATTTTCCAAAACCAATCATGGTAATAGGAAGCAGAAGATCCATAATCAACATAAAAATCCAGTAGCCCATTTTAAAATACCTCCGAGATTTTCTTATGCTTATCATAGTGCTGCTATACATTCTGGTAAAGTTAAAATGCTATTAAAATCATTGTAAAATAGAAGGAAACAAAAAGGTTTTTTGTGAGAAGATGATATAATGAAAAAGAAATTAAAATGTAAGTTATAGAAAGGATACAAGTATGACGATCAAGTGTTTGGCTTTTGATTTAGATGGGACATTATTAACCGATCAAAAAGAAATTGATCCGCGCACAAAGAAATCCATTCAAAAAGCGATGGAACAGGGAATCCATATTGTGATTGCCAGCGGAAGAGATAAAAACGGAACTTCTTTTGTCTATGAACCATTAGGTTTGGAGCAAGGAAAACATTATTTAGCTTTGGTCAATGGACAGATCATCTATGATTTTGAAAAGAAAGAATATGATTTGGATGATGTATTGACACCGGAAGATGGGTTAAAGATCCAACAAGTCTGTAAGCAGTTTGATATTGAAGGCATATTTTGTTGTGGATATGATTTCTATAGCTATATTTCGGAAGCCAATCGTAAAAAGAAAATAGAACGCGAAAAATTATCAGGACAACCGATGGATTATGGTTTAAAAAAAGGCGGGCCAAATCGTAACTTTATAGCCCTTCCTTATAAAGAGATTGAGTTGACACAAGATATCAATAAAGTCATTATGGTGCATACCGCTCAGTTTTTTGAGAAACATTTAGAGGATCTAAAGCAGGCGTTATCGGATTATGATGTGCTTTTGATTGGACCGGAATGGCTGGAAATCATGCCAAAGGGAGTATCAAAAGCCAGTGCCCTCAAAAAAATCTGTAAAAGAGGTGGCTTTACCATGGATGAAATCATGGCGTTTGGAGATGCTCAAAATGATATTCAGATGATCGAGAGCGTGGGAATCGGTGTTGCCATGGGGAATGCGATGGAGGAAGTTAAAGCCGTAACCAATGTGATTTGTGATACGAATTTGAACAATGGGATTGGCAAAACGATCGATGCGCTTTTGATGGGCAAAGAAATAGACTTACGCCATGCAAAGCTGTAAGATAAGACTATAGAAAGCGATGGTGAAGGATATGGAAATTATCAATGCACAACAATTTAATGAATACATGAAGGAAGATGCGGTTTTAGTAGATTTCTTCGCAACATGGTGTGGGCCATGTAAAATGTTAAGCCCTGTATTGGAAAGTGTAGCAAAAACATTAGAAGGCAAAGTGAAGATCGTAAAAGTCGATGTGGATCAAAGCCCAGAATTGGCTCAACAATACGGTGTTATGGCTGTACCGACAATGATCCTGTTTAAAAAAGGACAGCAGGTCACAGCATTCTCCGGTTATATGCCGGAAGCACAGCTTGTTGCCGGTATTGAAAAAGCACTATAATCAAAGAAAGTGTCATTCTCGTAATGGCACTTTTTTTATGGAAAAGAAAAATGCAGACAGCTATTTGCTTGTCTGCATCAAATGTTTCAATATGACTTTTGGTGTGATGATCACAAAACCGATCGTAATCAATAAGATGATAACCAACATGATAATCGAATACATCTCCCAATTTGCCATTAAATCAAATAAGAAGAATGGTGCTACGGTTACCGCAAGGATAGCCCAGCTGATCAAGAACTCTAAAACAACGTTCATATTGTTTTTAACGGCACTGGTTTCATCTTCCCAGTCGGTTTTTGGATGAATACCATCGACAAATATCGCAATCGCATTGACTAACACGGTTGTCAAAATACTGCCTAAAAGGAAGAATACATCGTACCAAATTGGATAAGGCAAGATCATATGAACACTAAACAACATCAAAACACAAGTTAATATCGAGAAAAGTGTTCCTACCGAACCTTTGATCATGACTTGTTTGGTAAAGTCAAAAGGAATGTATTTGACAAAGTCTAAATTCTTTCCTTCTCGTGAAAAGGCAGTAGCACTGATTCCATTTAAAGAACCGGCAAAGAAACCAACAGCTGCTCCGGCAATCACCAGGATCAAAGGAAGATTGACTAAATCTTGAACGACGATAGCCTGACTTGTTAACATTTCTTTAATTTCACTCATACCCGGTGTGACGATTGCCATTACGATAAACATGACTGGCATGACCAAAGCGGATAAAACACAGTTAGCCATATAGGCAGGGGTTCGAACCAATCGTAAAAATTCAACCTTCCAGTAGCTCCAGCTGACAGAACCTTGATTTCGATAAGAAACCTTTTTCTTTTTTCCGGCTGATGAAACCTTGGATTCTCTTGCGGCACTTAAATACAGCCTATCGGCACAAATGACAAAAATAATTCCTAAAATCAGTGTAATGGCCAGTGTGATCAAAAAATCTACAAAGGATACTTCCACGATTGATCTGGCGGCAAAAGGCACATTGACGAAAATACGAACGATCTTCAATAGATTTTCAGGATTGTTTTGAAGCATATCCATTAAGAACATAGGATTTTCTACGTTAGCACCTAGCTGACTGGAACCGATACCAATCAATACGGCAATACCGATCGATAGAACGCCGGTGATCATGTTGAAACGATCTTTATTCTTAAAGAATGGCAATAGTCTTAATATGATCATCCAGAAGATACTTGCGACAAAGGCGGTCGGTGCTCCAATTAAAAGAATCTGAGGGATAAATAATACGATTGATAAAATATTCACATTTCCGGCGCTGATATACGCAATTAACATCGGTACCATCCCTAATAAGCTTACTAGCAGCAGGGATACATAGACGATCACAAACTTACTGGCAACGATGACTCTGGGGGTAATGGGAAGTACCAGTAAATGTTCCAAATCATTGGAAAAGTAAAAGATCGATGGAAAGATGAACAAGGCTGTCCACAACATCAAAAAACAAATCATCGCAAAGCCCATTTCCATGATCAGTAAATCGATGGTATGAGCCGCAAAACCAGTTTGAAACATATTAAACAGTAAGGCAAATGTGGGAAGTAAGCAGACAACCAGTACGGCTGCGACCACGATTCCTTTTTTACCTTGTTTGGATTTTAGATCCATTCCGTAATTGGCCTTAAATAAGGCTTTGGTCACTGTCAGAAAATCACGCATTGCGTGTAACCTCCAGGAAGATTTCTTCCAAAGAATCCTTGTCTTTATGTAGTTCTTTTAGTTCATCCAATGTACCGTTAAAACAGATGTTTCCATGATTGATGATGACGATCTTATCACATAGCTTTTCCGCAACCTCCAAAACATGGGTGGAGAAGAAAACGGTATTGCCATTATGAGCATGTTCTTTCATCATTTCTTTCAATAAGTAAGAAGAAGCAGGGTCTAATCCAGTCATTGGCTCATCCAAGATCCAGATGTTAGGGTTACATACCAACGTGGCAATCAGAATAGCTTTTTGTCGCATACCGTGGGAATAGCTGGACATACGATCGCTTAGGGCATCTTCCATACCGAAATCTTTGGCATATTTTTGAATACGCTCATTTCTGGTTTCTGTATCGATATGATAGATATCTGCCATAAACTGAATATATTCCATACCGCTTAAACGTAAGAACAAATCCGGAGAATCCGGTACCAGACCAAATTCACGTTTGGCATTGACCGGATCTTTTACAATATCCTTTCCGTTTAAAGTGATAGTTCCTTCATCCGGTGTCAATACACCTGTCATCATATGGATCGTTGTTGTTTTACCGGCTCCGTTAGGGCCAATAAAGCCAACAATGCATCCGGTAGGGATATCTACACTTAGATTATTGACAGCTGTTTTTTCACCAAATCGTTTTGTCACATTTTTAATTTCAATCATACTTCTAAATCTCCTTTGCCGTATTATACCACCGGGGGGGGGTAGACAATACAGGCATTAATTAAGATTATATTAATATTTAGTTAGTGTGTACAGTTAAATTTGTTTATGTTCCCTACTTTCATGTGATAAGTGCATTAAATAGATCGCAATACTTGAATATACTGAATATAAGATAGAAATCTTTTTTAAATGATTTAGTTAAGTGCGTTTATGGAATTTCAGTTCAAACACAATTGGATAAAGAAAGAATAGATCGTTCTGTTATGGATATAAAGTTTGGTGTACAATAGACAACGTAAAAAAGGAGAGAGAATATGTCAAACACATTATTGATTGAACCTTGTATAAATGATGAGCAGCTTCATCAAACTGCCGATCTGGCTAATGCCATCTGGCATGAGTATTTTCCGTTTTTGTTAAGTGATGAACAAATTGATTATATGGTGGAAAAATTCTGCAGCTTTGATGCGATGAAAGATCTGGAAAAACATCATAACTATCATTATTTTATGGTAAAGGATGATCAAGGTCTTGTTGGCTATATCGCATTGGCGCATGAAGAAACACAGTTATTTTTAAGTAAGATCTATTTAAAGAAGGAAGCCAGAGGATGTGGGTATGCTTCTAAAATGTTTGCCTATATTCAAGAGCATGCCAAGAAATATCAGTATAACTCGATTTATCTGACATGTAATAAACAGAATCGTCATTCTTTAGATGTATATAAGAAATGGGGATTTAAAAAAGTGGATGAGGATGTGACAGATATCGGAAACGGATATGTAATGGATGATTATATCTTGGAGTACACGCTATAAATGAAAAAAGAATATCTTGCCTGTGAGCGCAGGGAAGTCTTTATTTTATTGATGTTTGCGGCAGGAATGATGGGCGCCTATACATTTATTTTACGTGGCGGTGTCTTCTGTAATGCGCAAACCGCAAACTTTGTGATGATGGGAGTTTCTTTAGGGACCGGAAAGTTTTCGCAGGGTTTGTATTATCTGATTCCGATCACCGCTTATTTTGCGGGAACGATCCTTTCCGAACTGTTGCCAAATCCGGTAAAACGAATTCATCTGTTTCGTTGGGATACGTATCTGGTGGCTTTTGAGATCTTTGTGTTGTTTATCGTTGGCTGGATTCCGTTGACGCTCAACCATCATGTTGTGCAAGTGATGATCAACTTTATTGCTTCGATGCAGTATAACACATTCCGCCAGGCAGAAAGCATTCCTATGGCTACCACATTTTGTACCAATCATTTGCGACAGACAGGGCTTGGCTTAATCCACTACATCAAAAAAAGAGATATCAAAGCGTTATCGAAAGGGTTGGCGCATTTATCGATGCTTTTGAGTTTCTTGGCCGGCGGCATTATTGAAGCAGCGGCTTGTTTATGGTTACAGGAAAGAGCTATCTGGATTGCACTACTACCTCTTTTGGTGACCTTTATACTTTTGGCATGTGGTGATATTAAAGAAGATCATCGTGATTTTCAAAAGATCCCTTCCGGGCATTAACACTCTTCATTGTAAAACCTATAGAAAAAATCTATAATGAAATCAAATGGAGGGCTGATGATGCAACAGGAACCATTATACATTACAGGACATATCCATCCCGATACCGACAGTGTGGCATCGGCGATTGGATATGCCTTTTTAAAAAGAGCGATGGGCATTCCCGCCAAGGCATGTCGATTGGGAAATTTAAATACCGAAACACGTTATTTGTTGGAGCGTTTTCACTTTGAAGAACCGGAATTATTGGAAGATGCACGAATCCAGCTACAGGAAATGCATCTGGATCATCCGGTGGATCTAAATCCAGAAACAACGATTTTTGAGACTTTGCAGCTGATGCAGAGTGGGCAAGGACAAGGCTTTGGGGTAACGGATGAAAATGGTGTTTTGATCGGAATCGTTACACGCAGCGATATTTCCTTTGTAGGTTTGGGTGATACGGCTCTGGGTATCGATCTGTTAAAGGAAACACCGGTTGAAAATATTGTGAAAACAATCAGCGGAAAATTGGTGTATAAAGATGAAAATCGTCATATAAACGGGAAAGTCTCCATCGTCGCCTTAACGAAAAATCATGTTAAGAACTATGATATTCAGGATCGAATCGTTATTATCGGAGACGATCCACAGGCACAGTGTGATTTGATTCGAAAAGGCGCCGGTATGCTTGTCATGGTTTGGACAAAAGAGGTACAGCCGGAAGTCATCGAACTGGCCAGACACTATCACTGTCAGCTTGTTTTATCGGGTCATGGAAGTATGAATACTTCACGTTATTTGTATTTTTCCGTACCGATCGGATTGATCATGACGAAAAAAGTGGTTACATTTTCAGATTATGAACTTGCCGAAGATGTCTCCAGAAAGATGTTGAAGACGCGTTATCGCATGTATCCTGTCGTGAATAAAAAATATCAGCCAATCGGTTATGTGACTCGTTATCATATGATGAATTATACGAATAAGAAGATCGTTATGGTCGATCATAATGAATTTTCACAGTCGGTCAAAGGGATCGAGCAGGCCGAACTGGTGGAAGTGTTGGATCATCACAGAATCTGTGACTTTGCGACAAGCAAACCGGTATCTTTCCGAAATGAAATCGTAGGCAGTACCGCAACAATCGTTGCCAAGATTTTTAAAGAAAACCAGATTCCGATTCCCAAAGATCTGGCTGGTCTGCTTCTGGGAGCGGTTCTTTCTGATACCTTGAAGTTCCAGTCGCCAACGACAACACAAAAGGATATTGAGGTGGCCAACATGCTGGCGGCGTTCGCTTCTTTGGATATCGATGCCTTTGCGACCGATATGTTTACAGTCAGCTCCGATATTTCCGGAAAAAGCGTGGAACAATTAGTCAATACCGATATTAAGTACTTTGAGATTCGTAATCAGAAGCTGATGATTTCGCAAGTAATCATACCTTGTGTGGACTATGTGCTTGGTTTGGATGAAGAAATCGAAGAAGAGCTTTCTAAGCTTGTTAAACAAAGAGGATTGGATGTATGTGTAGGTGTTTTTACAAGCATATTGGAAAATGGCTCGGTCTTTTTCGCATCAGGGCCTAAAAAACATTGGGTAGAAGAAGCCTTCCCTTCATATAAAAATGGGCATATAGTACAAAAAAACATATTATCGCGGAAGAACCAGATCGTACCGATGTTGACAGATGTGATCACAAAATCTTAATACAATTTTAATACAAAAGAACAGAACACTAATTAAACATTAATATCTTTTGTGATATTTTTGTGTGGTGTAAAATAAGATGGAAATTCTAGCGGTTTTTCTTCTATTTGTTTATATCCATGCCGTGCTATATACATTATATGTATATAAGAAGAAACGTGGTTCACGCTAGATATAGAGAATTTGGAGAAGAGATATGTTTAAAAAAATTCAGAGGCGATTTAGCCATGCACAGACTTTGGCCATCGGTCATTTTCTGGTGATTTTGATTGGTGCGCTGTTGTTGATGCTTCCCATTTCATCTAGAAGTGGTACATCGACGGATTTCTTGTCTTCCTTATTTACTTCAACGAGTGCGACTTGCGTGACCGGATTGGTTGTGGTAGATACCGGAACACACTGGAACTTTTTTGGGCAGTTAGTCATCATCACATTGATTCAGATTGGTGGACTGGGCTTTGTGACCATGGGTGTCTTGTTTTCGATGTTCTTGAATAAAAAGATCAGTTTACGAACTCGTGGACTGCTGCAGGATAGTCTTAACGTTGATAAGGTTGGTGGCGTTATCCGACTGGTTAAAAAAGCCTTGATGGGAACTTTGATCATTGAATCGATCGGTGCAGTTTTACTGATGTTTCGCTTCATTCCGGAATTTGGTCTGCAGACAGGCTTGTGGATGAGTATTTTTCACTCCATATCGGCTTTCTGTAATGCTGGCTTTGATATTCTGGGGAGCTTCTTTGGGGCTTATAGTTCCCTGGAAACATATGCCGGGGATGTACTAATCAATATGGTCATTATGTCATTGATCGTCATCGGTGGTATCGGTTTTATCGTATGGGCCGATCTTTTGGAACATAAATGGCATTTTAGGAAATATCGTTTACATACAAAAATCGTACTCGTCACAACATTTATCTTGATTTTTGGAGGGGCGTTCCTATTCTATTTATTTGAAAAAGATGCGATTCTGGCAGGGCGACCGATTCATGAACAGATTTTATGTTGTTTATTTAGTTCGGTTACAGCACGTACAGCCGGTTTTAATTCAGTCGATTTCGGTGTCGTACGACAAAGCAGTGCTTTATTGATGTGCGTGCTGATGTATATCGGAGGAAGCCCCGGATCAACAGCCGGTGGTATCAAAACGACAACGGTAGCGGTCTTGTTTTCTTCTTTGTTTAACAGTGTACGTGGTCATCATGACTGTAATTTATTTAAACGACAGGTTTCCAAGGATACCGTACGAGAATCCAGTAATGTTTTGATCATGACGCTGAGCTTGGCGTTAGTTTCCATCATGACGATTTGTGCAATACAGGATTTGAATATGTTGGATGTGGCTTTTGAAGTATTCTCCGGTTTAGGCACTGTCGGAATGACGACTGGAATCACAAGAGACCTTGTGCCGGTCAGCCGTGTGATCATTATTTTGATGATGTATTTAGGACGTATAGGATCCATGTCCTTTGCGTATAGCTTCTTTGAAAAGAAAAGTGTGCCGGCCGTACAAAACCCGGTAGAGAAAGTGATGGTAGGTTAAGATGAAAACAGTATTGATTATCGGATTAGGACGATTTGGACGTCATTTGGCCACTCGAATGGCAAAATTAGGCAATGAAGTTATGGTTGTTGATCAGGATGCCGAAGTAGTAGAAAAGTTGTTGCCAATTGTAACAGATGGAAAAATCGGTGATTGTACGGATGAAGAAGTACTTCGCTCTTTAGGTGTCAACAACTATGATATTTGTTTTGTCTGTACCGGAAGCAGCTTCCAAAGCTCTTTGGAGATTACCGATCAATTAAAGGTTTTGGGTGCCAAGAAAGTCATTAGTAAAGCGGATCGTGATATTCAGGCAAAATTCCTGTTGAAAAACGGAGCGGATGAAGTCGTGTATCCAAACCGAGATATTGCGGAGAAAATGGCGGTTCGCTGCAGTATGAACAATGTCTTTGATTATGTAGAGCTTTCACAAGGATACTCCATCTATGAAATTCCACCATTACCGAAGTGGGTAGGAAGAACAGTCGGTGAAGTTGATATTCGACGTCAGTACAGTCTGAGCATCATTAGTACGAAAAAAGCCGGAAAATTGGATATGCTTCCAGGTGCCGGTCATGTCATTGAAGCCGATGAGCATCTTGTTGTTATTGGGCTTCAAAAAGATATCGATAGAGTGATAGGACAATTTAAGTAATAGATTAAGCCATGATCGTACAAGATCACGGCTTTTTTTATAAAATCATAGGAAAAAGGAATGTACAACGTGTAATAAATACAATATAAATGAGATAAAGAGGAGAATATAGGAGAATCAAACTCATGAAAAAGATCGTTAAAATCATGCCACATTATGAGCCCAGAATGTGGGGTGGTGGTATTCGGCTAAAAGAAGAATTTCACTATGATACAGATGTATCTCCTTTAGGGGAAGTCTATAATGTAGTGGCATTGCCGGGACATGCGGATTGTGAAGTGCCGGAAATGAATTGTACATTATCGGAATTGTATAATCAGAAGCCAGAGTGGTTTGAATGTGAGACTAAACAGTTGCCGGTTCGTGTCAACATCTTAGATCCTATGGAAGATCTCTCTATTCAAATCCATCCGGATGATGCATTTGCCAAATCGTATAACGGAGGTCGAGGAAAACCGGAGGCATGGGTCATTTTAGATGCACCAAAAGATGGATATATTGAATTTGGGCATTGGGCCAACAGTAAAGAAGAATTTATAGAATGGACAAGGCAGAAAGAATGGAAAAAACTGTTACGCTATCTTTCTACACCAATAGATGGATTTATCGATATTTCTACCGGTACGCTACATGCGATAGGAAAAGGAGTGCTTACATACAATATATCCCGAAATGCGGATTTGACACTTCGCTTGTATGATTATGATCGTGTTGATCCGGCTACACATAAGAAAAGAGAGATTCAACAACAGGAAGTTTTTGAAAATGTCAATATTCCGGATAAAAGGATTGAATTTCAAATGTTTCCGGCATCTTTTGAATTTGGCTGTAAAGTTACACGATATGGGGATGAACCCGGATTATATACAATATTTCGCTTACAGATCGATGAAAAAGGAAAATTTCTTCATGATCGATTTGCCTTCTATACCTGTGTAAAAGGGCAGGGGACAATCAATGATATCCCTATTCGACAAGGCGAAACAATACTGGTTCCAGCTGAGATGGGATGGATGTATTTTGAAGGAAAGATGGATCTTTTCCTGGCATCTTATCGTAATGAAAATGTTTAAAAAAGAGCTTTGAGTTTTTTCTCAAAGCTCTTAGCCTATGCGTTAGTTTCTGTATTGTTTAAAGAAGTCGGAATTTCTACCGGTTTATTTAAAATGTACATAAACTGTTCGCCGGTAATAGTTTCTTTTTCATAAAGATATTTGGCAAGTTCATGCAGCTTCATCTTATTGTCTAATAAGATTTGATAAGCTTCATCGTGGGCTTTTTTGATTAGAGTGGCTACTTCTTCATCAATTTTTGTTGCGGTTTCATTCGAACACTGAAGACTGGTATCGCCACCTAAGTAAGCATTGTTTACTGTTTCCAAAGCCATCATGCCAAAGTTATCGCTCATACCGTAGCGTGTGATCATGGCCCGTGCCAGCTTGGTAGCCTGCTCAATATCGTTGCTGGCGCCGGTTGTGATGGAATTAAAAATCAGCTCCTCGGCACATCGTCCGCCGGTATAGATCATCAAGCGATGATAAGCATCTTCTTTCGATACCAGGTATTGTTCATTTTGTTCAACCTGCATGGTATAACCTAAAGCCCCTTTGGTTCTGGGGATAATCGTAATTTTATGAACCGGCGCACTGTTCTGGCATTTGGCAGCGACTAAGGCATGGCCAATTTCATGATAGGATACGATCATACGCTCTTTATTGGAAATGGCTGTGCCTTTTTTCTGCTCACCGGCAATCACGATTTCAATGGCTTCCTCCAAGTCACGTTGAACAACCATCTTTCGTCCGTCTCGTACAGCTAATAAGGCAGCTTCATTGACCATGTTGGCTAAATCCGCTCCACTGGCACCGGCACTGGCTCTTGCGATCACATTAAAATCAATTTCTGGAGAACATTTCACGTCTTTTGCATGGAGCTTTAGAATCGCTTCTCGTCCGGCTAAATCTGGTAGTTCTACAGGAATTCGGCGATCAAATCTTCCCGGTCTTGTCAAAGCCGGGTCTAAGGATTCCGGACGGTTGGTTGCGGCAAGTAATACAACACCTTTCGATCCGTCAAATCCATCCATTTCCGCTAACAACTGGTTTAATGTCTGCTCTCGTTCATCGTTTCCGGACAATCCGGCACCATCTCGCTTCTTACCGATCGTATCGATTTCATCGATAAATACGATGCAGGGCGCTTTTTCACGTGCTTGTTTAAATAAATCCCGGACCTTGGCCGCTCCACGACCGACAAACATTTCTACAAAATCAGAACCGGAAATAGAGAAGAACGGAACACCGGCTTCACCGGCTACTGCTTTTGCCAATAAAGTTTTACCGGTTCCCGGAGGACCAACCAATAAAGCTCCTTTAGGCATCTGGGCACCAATCTCTTTATACTTTTTCGGGTTATTTAAAAAATCTACAATTTCTTTTAAGTTTTCTTTGGCTTCTTCCTGTCCGGCTACATCATGGAAAGTCTTTCCGGTCTTTTTGCCCTCATAGACTTTTACATTGGATTTTCCTAAATTTCCAAAGCCAAAGCCACCCTGACCAAAGGACATACTTTCGTTTCCGGTCTTGCTTTGGATTTTCTTAAACATGCGTCGTCCAAACCACCAGAAGATGAATATAGGCAAAAATAAAGTTAAAAGATAATAAATAACTGGATTGATCTGTGTCGGAATAACTTGTGTAAAGTTAGCACCGGAAGCATCCAGTCGATTTACCAAATCACCATCGTTCATTAATCCGGTTTCATAGGTTTTATTGTCTTCACCTTTTAATGTGTAATATACCGTCTGGTCTTCAATCTGTACATTTTCAACATCTTTTTCTTCAATCGAATCTAAAAAGTCAGAATATGTTGTAGTTTCCATACGACTGGAATTGAACAGAGGCATCACAATAAAATTTAAAGCCAGGATAATAATTAATATAATGGCATAGTAACGATATAAGGATCGTTTGGGCTGATTGTTCATGAGTCTATCCTCCTAAAAGAATTGATATCATTATAAATCTTTTTAGCACTCTGTCAATTGGTTTGCTAAAGAAAAGATAATTTCACATAATGTAAAGAAGATACCCATAAATCTTGTTTCTGTTAACAATTAAAATTCTTAAAAAATTGACAAAACACAGGCATTCGATATAATATATTTGAAATCAGCGAGGAAGTTATTATTTCAGGTAAGCTTAAGCTCGTTTGCATCAGGTAAGTATTTTTCGTATTGCCGGCAAACGAGCTTTTTATACGCTCATTTTACGAAAAATACAAAGATGGGCCAGGAAAGAGGTGAAGAAAATGAGGATAAGCAAAATTTTAAATAACAACAGTGCGGTTGTAATAGATCATGACAATAAAGAGGTTGTTGTAATTGGCAGAGGAATTGCATTTCATAAGAAGGTAGGAGATACAGTAAATCCAGCCTCTATTGAGAAGAAATTTTGCCTATCTTCTCCACAGTTAAGTGTAAAATTTCAAGATGTTCTTGTTTCATTGCCATTAGAAGAAATCTCTATTGTTGAGAAAATTGTTGATCAAGTGTATATGACCTTGGGAAAAAAGATTAGTGATTCAATCTATGTTTCTTTAAGTGATCATATTCATTTTGCACTAAAAAACTACGCAATGAAAATCAAGGTTTCTAATAATTTAATGTATGAAATTATGCGTTTTTATCCAGATGAGTACGCTTTGGGATTAAAAGGATTACAACTTATTGAAGAACAGACGGGAGTGCGTTTACCTGATGATGAAGCAGGTTTTATTGCACTTCATATTGTTAATGCAGAGACCGAAAATGGTATAGGAACAAAGAAAATACAGGAGTCGATGAAAATCATTGAAGAAGTGCTCAATATTGTATGTGATTTTTTTGATAAAGATATTGAGAAAGATTCGTTAACCTATTATCGGTTCATCAATCATTTAAAGTATTTTTCTCAAAGAATTGTGAAAAATGAGTCGTTTTCTAAAGATGATCATGATCAAAAATTATTAGAGATGATGAAGGAAGTTTATGTGCAATCCTACATGTGTGCATTAAACATCCAAGGTTTTATAAAAGGTCGCTATAATGTATCAATTGGAAATGAAGAGATGATTTATTTGATCATTCATATTCAAAGAGCCATTTTTAGCGTTTAGAAAGACAGGGAAAAATGAGTAAATATACGAATTTAGCTTCATTTATTATTCAGGAAGTCGGTGGAGCAGAAAATATAGTCAGCATTACACACTGTATGACAAGACTTCGCATAAAGCTTAAAGATAATAACAAAGCAAACAAAGAGCAACTAGAATCGAACAATGAAATTATATCGACACAAGAGGCAGAAGGAAAACTACAGGTTATTATAGGTACGCATGTTGGAGACGTTTATGAAGAGATTATTCGACAAACAGGGAATCATGATTTGGAAGAAGAGGAAGTGGAAGAAAAAGGTTCTTTAATTAATCGATTTGCTGCTACAATCACAAAAATCGTCGTTCCCACATTAGGTGTTTTAGGGGCATGTGGAATTATTGCCGGATTGAATTCTGTTTTATTGGCTACAGGAGTAATCACACAAGATTCGGGTACTTATTTATTGTTGAATGCAATGGGGAATGCCTGTCTCACATTTTTTCCGGTAATTTTAGGTTATACCAGTGCTGTTGCTTTTGGTATGAATCCATTTACAGGAATGATTCTTGGAGCCATTTTAATTTTTCCGGGTATTGCCGATTCAATGAATGATGGACAACCATTATTCAGTATTTTTGCACAAACACCGTTTGAGATGGCAGTACATAAAACATTTTTCAACATTCCTATAGTTTTTCCGGCTATGGGATATACTTCTACTTTGATTCCAATTATGTTGGTTAATTTGGCAGCCGCCAAATTAGAAAAATTTTTGAATAAGATCATGCCGGCTGTCACGCGTCAATTTATGATACCCTTTATTACAATTTTGATAGCAGGAGTTTTAGGAGTTTTACTGATTGGACCATTATCGATGATTTTACAAAATGGATTACAGGCTATTTTGACATGGTTGATCAGTGTTTCAGAGATTTTAGCATTTGCAATCATCACATTGATTTATCAGCCACTTGTTATATTTGGCTTACATTGGCCGCTGATTACATTAGGACTCATGGAATTTGCAGCAGGAGGCAGTTCTTTGATTATCGCAGCTATTTTCCCTGCCAGTTTTACACATATGGCATCTTGTTTAGCTGTTTTCTTAAAAACTAGAAGTACTAAGATGAAAAACATTGCACTTCCTGCTTTTTTATCAGCTTGTTTTTGTATAATAGAACCTTCTATTTATGGTGTTACTCTACCAGTAAAAAAGAGATTTGCTTATTGTATGGTTGGTGGTTTAGTTGGAGGCTCCATTTTGATCTTGGCACACTCACCTATGTATTCTGTTAGTATGGGTGTAACTGGTTTCATGTCTTTTATCAGTCCAGTAACAGGAGATTTTATGGGATTGGTTTGGTGTGTAATTGCATGTATTGCTGCTATGGCTGTAACATTCTCTTTAACATGGTTTACATATCGTCCGGGAGAAGATGGTCGTAATGAAGATGATGTTTTGACAGTGGCAGATAAAGCCAATCAATCAGAAATTATAGCTTCTCCAATGAAAGGAAAAGTGCAGGCTTTATCATCGATGAAAGATGTTGCTTTTTCAAAAGAAGGAATGGGAAAAGGGGTTTGTATTCTTCCTGAAGAAGGAAAAATCGTTTCACCTTTTGATGGTACTATCGAGGTTTTATATCCGACTGGGCATGCAATTGGTCTGAAAAGCAATCAAGGGGCTCAACTTTTAATTCATGTCGGAATGGATACTTATAAATTAAAAGAAGGACTATTTAAAAAATATAAAGAACAAGGAATGAAGATAAAAAAAGGGGAGACATTAATTTCGTTTGATATGAGCACTTTACAAAAGATGGAGTATTGTTTAGAGACAGCGGTGATATTATCAAATTCAAATCAATATTTAGATGTTATACAGACAAATAATTCACAGGTTAACTATCTAGATGAATTAATGACGACAATAGATTTAAAACAAGTAGATAAAGGTTAGATTTATGATGTATCAAAGGATTAAAGGACTTTTAATAGGATGTGCTTATGGAGATGCGATGGGAATGCCTTCCGAAATGATGACAAGAGAAACGATGAAGAAGGCTTTTCCAAATGGGATTCATTCTTTTATGCCATCCAGTCGATATGACTTCATAGGAAGGAATTTAGAAGCTGGGAAGGTTACAGATGATACGATCAATACATTACTGGTTTGGAAAAGTATTGTTGAAAATCATGGTATTTTTAATGTGGATGTTTATTTGTCCTTATTACAACAATGGATATCGGTTCATCAAGAAATAGCCCATTTAATCATGGGACCTAGTACACTAAAGGCATTAAATTTGATAGAAAAAGGAATCCCTCTATCGGAAACAGGAAAATTTGGAACTACAAATGGAGCTTGTATGAAAGTATCAGGTATAGGTGTTATTAATGATTATCGAGAATTGCATAAGTTAATAAAAGAAGTGGAGAAATTGTGTCTTCCAACACATAACTCTACGATAGCAATCATGGGGGCTTCCGTAATTGCAGCAATTGTTAGCTATGTGATTCGTGGTGGAAAAGACATAGAAGCAATTTGGGATATTGCCTATCAAGCAATAGAGATGTCAAAAAAATATGGCAATCCTTTGCCGTCACCTTCTTTAAAAAGTAGGATGGACTGGGTAAAACAGTGTTTAATGAGAAATAGTGATTCTGATTGTAGTCTAAAGGAAATCGAAAACTTTTTAGGATGTGGTATGGAAACTATCGAAACAGTTCCAACGGTGATGGCTGTGTTAACGCTTAGTCAACTTGAACCAAGAAAATGCGCGCAATTATGTGCAAATTTAAGTGGTGATACTGATACAATTGGAGCTATAGCAACTGGGATTTCTGGAGCTGTACAGTTCACGTTTCAATCCAATGAGATCGCATTGTTAAAAAAAGTAAATCATATTGATTTTGATTCTTATGCAGAGCAGCTTTGTCAATTTGTAACGGATATAACGTAAAATAACATGTCTAGAGTCAAGTATGTGAAGAATTCTATTCATAAAGATCTTTGTTTAATTTGCATATAAGAAAGTGTCAGGCAGTTTTTGAATTTCTGTGAAGTGAACCCAGAAAGTTGGATAACCAACTGGGGGGTTCACTTTTATTATGAAATTAACGTATGAAGAAAAGTTAAGAGAATTGAAAAAAAAAGTAATTTTCTCTTCTATAGTTTTGATAATTTCACACATTTAAACAGTACTGAAAACACAGAAAATGCATATAGTATATGGGCAAATAAGGGGGATGATTTCTATGAAGAAGGATGTATATCGTTACATAATGTTTTTTATCTTGAACTTGATCTTTTTTATCTATACATGGATTTATAATACGCATATATCAACGTTACATATCGGATTGGCGATATGTTGTCTAGTTGGAGATGTGGGATGGCTTGGCTGGTCTTTTTATCATCATCAAAAATGGTATGAAAAATATTCAGCTTTTTTCTGTGCCTTGGTTCCATTGTTGACATTATTGATTTATTTTCGGGGAACTCGTTAAAGAAAAAAGAACCAGCGAGTGGTTCTTACTGAAAATATTTAATCAGAGCTTGTGTACCTAGATCCTGATATCCTTGATCCATTAGAGTAATGTATTCTTGGATCACATTTTCTACGCCGGTTAGTTTTGCTTCTTTTTGATCCAGAGCAATTCTTAAATCTTTGACAAAGTGTTTGATGTAGAAGCCGGGATCAAAATTATTTTGAAGCATTTTTGGCCCTAAGAGTTCTAACTGACGGGAACCGGCAGCTCCATTTTGCAGATTTTGAATGACCAAAGCAGGATCGCAGCCTTGGCTCTTTAAATAGGTCATAGCTTCACAAATACCCTGCAGTGTATTGGCAATCATGATTTGGTTGGCAATCTTTACTTTTTGACCGGCTCCGGCTGCTCCGCAATAAAAGATATCTTTACCAAATGCGCTGAAAACAGGCTGTAGCTGATCAAAAGTCTCTTTTGGACCGCCGACCAAAATTGTTAAGGTTCCCTGCTTGGCGCCGGCATCACCACCGGTAACAGGTGCATCAAGTACCGTTACTTGTTTATCTTTTCCTTGTTGTGCTAACTCAACGGCCAGAGATGGTGAAGATGTAGTAAAGTCGATGCAAATTTTACCGGGTTCAATGTGTTCGAAAATTGTGCCATACACTTCTTTTACATCACTGGGGAAGCCTACCATGGTACAAATCACATCGCTGTGCTGCACCAAAGAAGCAATACTTTCTTCTAAAACAGCGCCTTCTTCAATCAGATTTTGTATTTTTTGTGGATGCCTGGCATACACATGTGCCTCGTGTCCATTCTTCAATAAGTGGAGCACCATGGGATTTCCCATGATTCCGGCACCGATCCATCCAATCTTCATTATAAAACCCCCTTTATCATTTCTTTGGCCCAACTTTGTGCCTTGTTTAGATCTTCTGTATTGGGCCTGGTCTTTACCTCTTCAAAATTTTTTAAACTGACTTGCAGCTTTTTGTCCTCTGGATGTTCCTGTAATAATTTCACATAACGATCTTTAATGCCTTCCGGCATTTTTCCGGGACAAAAGAAATGTCCTAAAATGACATTCGAAGAATCTATCTGATTTTTGGCTCTTTGATACAAAGAGGCATAATATTCTGATGATCCTCCAAAACCGCATGTGCCAAAATACGCAATCTTTTTATTCTTTAAAGAAGATAAAAGGTTTTGTATCACAGAAGAACAATTGCCTTTATCCGTCCAGGAACCAATAAAATATAAATCGGCTTCCTGTAATTTCTGTGGTTTACCGCAATATAAGACCTCATCTTTACAAGTTTCATAAATCGCATCGGCAATTTTTTTGGTATTGCCGGTTATGCTATCGTAATAAATACATATTTTCACGCTTTTTCCTCCATAACTTCTAAAAGAAAAGATACCGGACGAAATCCATCGTTACAGCTGATCAAAGCCGATTTTGAATCCTTCATCCATCCATCAAAAAAATCTGTTGCGCCATGTGCTAAGGCAAAAACATAGGGGTATAAGTTTTGCCAGGCGCTTTGGCAAAAGTCTGATGGGCAAAGTGCGTTGGAAACGATCCATGTTTGTCCTTCCGAAATAGGACAGGCATGTTGAATCGGGTTTTCATATTTTTGAATCAGATCGGTATAGATCGTTTGCTTTAAAGCTGTGATACGTATCTTTTTCATAAGAATATTGTACCACCTTATCGATTAAAAAGTTTTCTTCGTTTTGTGGATTGAATAAACAGACGTTTCATTTCTTCGACGTCTTCCTGATCCAAGACATCCCTAAAGTGTTGGATCGAGGCGATAAACTGGTCTGTTTCATCTAATAAGATTTCTTTGTTTAATAAGAATAATTCGCTCCATAGATCTTCATTGATTTCGGCAATACGAGTCAGATCACGGAAACTGTCACCGGTATATTTTACAAGATGTGCATTTTCATGTGTGTTCATCAGGCTGACCGCAATCACATGGGTCAACTGGGATAAAAAGCCGATCATGCGATCATGTTCTTCAATACTGAGGGTACTGATGTTTTTAACACCTAAAATCACCCCCAGTTGTTTGGCTAGTTCGATCGCTTCCGGTGTATTTTGGTCAGTTGGTACAACGATATAGTTGGCCTGATCAAAAATGGTTTCATCGCTAAACTGTATGCCTCTGGATTCTCTACCGCACATGGGATGAATGCTGATGAGCTCTAAATCCTCTCTTAAAACGGCTTGCACCGGTTCGATGATATTGCTTTTGACACCGCTGATATCCATGAGAATTGCTTTATCTTTGCAGGCATGCTGGTATTGTCGGATCCAAGGCAAAATCTGTGTTGGGTAAAGAGCAATGATGATCAGATCGCATTCTTTTAACAGGGTTTCCGGTTCTGTCGTGCCTTTTTGAATGATCTGATTCTGTAAGGCAATATCCAGTGTTTCCTGGGATCGTTCAAAACCATAAACCGTATAGCCTTTATGGCTTAAACGACTGGCAAAGCTGGCGCCCATGACACCCAGTCCAATGATTCCGATTGTTTTCATACGTTTTCCACCTTTCCATGAATTTTACAAATATCATCGAAAAATGTCGGATAACTTTTTGTGATGGCTTCAGCACCTTGAATCACAGAAGGATATTTTGCACAAAGGCCGAAAACACTCATCGCCATCACGATACGATGATCATTATGTCCGTCAATGATAACGTCTTTGCGATCATAGGCTTCTTTACCATAGATGGTGATTGTATCTTCGGTAGATGAAATATCTACACCCCACTTTTTTAATTCCGATTCCATAGCTTCTATGCGGTCGCTTTCTTTAATGCGCAATCGCTTTGCGTGAATGAAGTGCGTGTATCCTTTACAGAAGCTTGCCAGTACACAAAGAATAGGGCCAAGATCCGGACAATTGGCCAGATCAATGGTCTGTGCCTGTAACAGTTGATGGGTAACGGTAATTTGATTGTTTTTGATGGATACCTTGGCACCGGCATTTTGTAATTGCTGTAAGATGGCTTTATCTCCCTGCATGGAGTCAGGATCCATATTCGTAATCGTTAATTCACTTTGTAGAGATGCTAACACCCCAAAGAAAGCCATTTGGGAATAATCGCCTTCCACATGAACATTTTTTGCCTGATAGTGCTGACTGCCGGGAATGCTGTACGTATTTCCTTTTTGATAAATCGTTATACCGAAATTCTTTAACATTTGCAGGGTCAAATCTACATAACTTTTGGATTCAAACGGTTCTTGAATCGTTATTGTACTTTCCTTTGGAAGTAAAGGAAGTGTGAATAAAAGTCCGCTGATAAACTGACTGGATACATTGCCTGGAATCGTATAGTGGTTCTCTTTTAATGCACCCTTAATTTCAATATGATCCTCTTCCTGTACAAAGGAAAGATTTTGCTGGTCGAATAAAGTTTGGTAGATATCCATAGGACGTTTCATCAATCGTCCTTGTCCGATAAAAGTCACTTTTTGGTTTGTTAAGGAAGCTACTGGAATCAAAAAACGCAATGTGGAGCCAGATTCGTGGCAATCACAGAGGATGTTTTGTACCTGTACTTGTAAGTTGGTTCCATGAACGATGTAGTTGTCCTCTACTTGTTCGATTTTTGCACCTAATGCCTGCATGCACGAAATGGTAGCTTCAATATCTTTGGAAGGCATGATACCAGAAAGTGTGCTGCAACCTTTAGCTAATGAGGCGCAAATCAAAGCACGGTGGGCCATGGATTTACTGCTGGGAATGGTGACGGTTCCGCGCACTTTGGAAGGATAGATCTTAACTTTCATACTGTTCTCCTTCAAAGGGTGCCAGAGCCGCTTTTGACATCCAGGCATCTAATAAACCAAAGCTTAACATGTTATCAACGACGATACGGGCACGATGAATGATGCAGGGGTCGTGGCGACCGACGATTTGCAGCTTTACATTTTGTTTGGTTGCGTAATCGACGGAATCTTGTACTTTATAAATGGAAGAAGTCGGTTTGACACAAGTATGAATGAGAATTGGCATTCCGTTGGAGATTCCTCCATTGATTCCGGCATTGTTGTTAGTTGTTGTACGAATCTGGCCATCAAAATAAAAAGGATCGTTTGCCTGACTTCCTTTTAAATTCGCAAAGCCAAAGCCTAAACCAAAGCTGACACCTTTGACGGCGGGAATAGAATATAAAATCTGTGTCAGTGTACTTTCTAATGCTCCAAAGATTGGATCGCCGATTCCTGCCGGATAACCGGTGATGGCTGTTTCTAAAATACCGCCAATTGAATCGCCTTCTTTTTGTGCCTGTAAAGCAGCCTCTTTCATCGGTTCTTCCATGGCTGCATCCAATACGGCAAACTTCATTTGATTGACCTGTTGAATTTGTTCATTTAAAACGTTGATGTCTGAACTGAAAGGAATGTCTTTTAAGTTGTATAACTGTTCCATGTGAGAGCCAATCTGGACACCTTTTGCCATTAAGATTTGTTTACAAATATTTCCCGCAGCTACCATACAAGCGGTCAACCGACCTGAAAAATGACCACCACCACGATAATCCTGATAACCATTGTATCGTTCAAAGGCAGTATAATCCGCATGGCCGGGGCGCAATCGTCCCTTGATCTTTTCATAATCCTTTGAATGTTGGTCTTTATTGGCAATCAACAGAGTTAAAGGCGTACCTGTTGTATAACCGTTGAAAAAACCAGATACAATCTCCGGATGATCCTCTTCATGGCGTTGCGTAGAAATCAAGCCGACAGCTCTACGTTTTTCCATGTCATCATATAAAAAGTCTAAGTCGATCTTGAAACCACTGGGAAGTCCATCTAAGGTTACACCAACACAAGGGCCATGACTTTCACCAAAAATCGTCATTGTGATATTGTTTCCGATACTATTTTTCATAGGGACCTCTTTCTAATACGTTTCGGATTTGTTCGTATGTCATCTCTTCAATCTCAAAAGTGCCAGCCTGTCTAACTTTTACGATACTGACCGTTTGCGCACTGCTTTTTTTGTCGTGTTGAATATAGCTCATTAAAATATCGATGTCATAATCGGGAACTTTAGGCAGATCGAGTCGTTTATAGATCGATAAAACACGCTCTTTTAATGGCTGATCTTCAATAAAGAACAACATTCCCATTGCTACACACTCTCCATGCAGATAAGTATCGAGCCCATAGGCACCTTCGATCGCATGACCAATAGTGTGCCCAAAATTTAAGATCTTTCGCAAGCCGCTTTCTTTTTCATCTTGTTCAACAACTTGTCTTTTCAAGTTGATGGAGCGTTCGATGATCTGTGGAATGTCAAGTGGTTCTTGTTCAAAAAGTGCCACAAGCTTTTCGTCTTGAATCAATCCGGTTTTTAAAGCTTCCACAAGTCCATTATGAATTTGTCTTTGAGACAGCGTAGAGAGAACATCCGGATCAATGATTACACCTTTTGGTTGATGAAAAGCACCAACGATATTTTTATAAGAAGCTACATCGATGGCTACCTTACCGCCAACACTGGAATCTACCTGTGCCAATAAAGTAGTGGGAATATTATAGAAATCGATGCCGCGCATATAACTGGAGGCCACAAATCCTGCCAAATCACCGGTCACCCCACCACCGATAGCCACAATCGCATCTTTTCTTGTCATATCATGATCAATACATTGTTTTAATAGATTTTCATATTGTGAAAAACACTTGGATGCTTCTCCCTGGGGGAAACGAATCACAAAGCTGTTTGGACACTGGTCTTTGATCTTTTGTATCCATTGTTTCGGAATCGCATCATCGGCAATCAAGGCCAGTTTTCGATTAACATCGAGTATTGTATCTATATGAGAAAGAGCACCACTTTCAATTAAGATCGGATAAGATCGATCTTTAAGATTCACTGTCATTTTCATATGTTTCACCTCTGCATTATGATACCATGAAAATGGATTCATGATGTAAAGAATGAAAGATTTTCAAAACAAATGAAAAAAAGGACTGCTTGAGTCCTTAAAAGTTATCTAATGAAATGTGATCTTTTAAGATCTGTAAAAAATCATTTAGATTTTCAGTTTTCAATAATAAACTCTGAAGTTGCGGATTGTGCATCATTTCTACAAAGGTATCGTAGAGCTTTTCAATATCTTTTTTAGATTCATCGGATAACCCTAACATTAAAATAATTTGTGCTGTATCTTTACCAGACCAATGAATAGGTGCATCTAATATTCCTATAGCTATCTTACTTTTAAGCGAACACATTTCCAAAGGGTGGGGAATTGCAATGACTCCATCCATTACTGTAGAAACCTTGTTCTCTCTTTCAAATACACTTTTTTCAAAACGTTCATCTACATATCCGGCATTTCGAAGGAGTTCACAGAGTATATGAATAATTTCTTTTTTATTGTGGACACGTGTGTGAACGAATAACTTAGGATCAAAAAAGTTTTGAATTTGATCTACGGGATGCATATTGCTCATGGTAAGAGTGCGAGTGATATTCTCAATATCTTTTCTTAATAAGGGCATTTCAACAGTTACGAATGGAATCTTTGTATTAGATAAGGGAACCGTAGAGATTATGCAGTCCACAGATTTTAAATCCATATCTTCCAATTCATTGGAAGGTGCCACCTTGATGATATCAATATTATTTGAAAATAATTTGCTGATTTTGGCGGATAAAAAGCTTCCAGTTGCATAGCCATTATCATAGAGAATAATTACTTTTTTATGTTTTGAATTCCTTAAATCAAAATATCGTTCAATGGCTGCACCGATATGAAGGGAAATGTACCCGATTTCATCATCGCTGAGATCAAAAGGTTCATTCTTAAAAACTTGTTTAATTACTGTTTCAGTAACTTCATAAGAAAGAATATAGTTATTTTTGATCGTATTCAATAAAGGATTCTTCTTATGTAAATCTAGATAATGTGTATTGAGTATAGACTGAAGATGATGGTTTAAATCTCTTTCCAAAATATAGTCAGATCTTAAATCAAAATGATAAAGCTCATAGATCATGTTGATGATGCGAGAAACAATTTGATGTACATAATCAATATTCGCATGGTTGTTTAAAAGCTCATTGGTATTGGAAATATAATGCGAATAAATGTAGTTTTTTTCGCTTTCGCTAAAACGAGTATGAAATGTGGACTCTATACATTCAATCAATGGTGAAAGAAGATTTTGAGTCTGACTATCTACAGAAAAGTCATGGCTCTCCATATTTTGATCTGCCTGAATTCTTGATACGGATAAGGCAATATGAAGAATCAGGTTTCTAAGATTGTAGTCGGAAAAGTGCATGCCATTTTTCTTGTTGAAGTCTGTGACCAGCTCTTGGATCTGCTCAAATTCTAAATCTTTTAGAAGTGCCTGCTGCTCATTTGAAAACTTGGATACATAAGCATTGTAATTGGATGTGATCAAATCTATGATGCAATTTCGCTTATTTATTTCAGAGCCTTCGATTTTGTAACCTACATTGGGCTTATTTTTGAGGGTTAAATCATATTTTTGAAGAATCAAACGAACAGTCTTGAGATAGCTAATAATCGTATTGATGCTTACAAATACTTCATTGGCAAGATCGTCTTGTGTTTTGAAATCATCTGCATAAAGCATATAGATGATAATGTGATTAATTCTTTTATCTACCGAATCTAAACTTCCATCTGGCGTTGTATCATTCTGCAATAGGATCAATGAATCCTCGGAAATTTCTAAAATATAACCATTCCCTCTTTTCATCAAAATCTTAGCATTCCATGGTGCCAGTTCTTCGCTGAGGATGCGGATGTCATTGCGTAAAGTTCTCTTGGAAATCTGAAATTTTCTAGCTAGCTCTTCAGGGGAAATGGGTCCTTTCTGAGAAGCGAGGAAAGTAAAAATTTCTTGTAAGCGATTATAAGAAAACACGGACACACCTCCTAATCATCCATATTTATTATAACTTTTGCGAAATAAGATAGCATTATAAGTCATTGCCAACTCAAGTGGCAATTTTAAAATAGAATATATTATAAATTATTGCCATTTTAAACGGTAAATGCTTGTCTTTTATTTAAACATTAAACAGAATAGAATGAAATCAGAAAATGAAAGGCCTTTCGATCTAGTGTAAGATGCAGATTTTGCAAAGAGGAGGAATTACGTTGAGTACAATTAAAGTAGGAGTTATCGGAGTAGGACAGATGGGAACCTACCATGCGCAGATTTATCAGAAGTTGCCACAGGTAGAACTGGTTGCACTTTGTGAATTTAATGATGCAAGAAGAGAGCAGTTGAAAACTGAATTCCCTGGTGTTGCTTTATATAAGGATTATAAAGACCTTTTAGCAGACAATAGTATTGAAGCTGTAAGTATTGTGTTACCAGACAATTTACATAGAGAAGCTGTGGAGCTTGCGGTAAAAGCAAATAAGCATATTCTTTTGGAAAAACCATTAGCGAAAGAATTAGAAGATGGAAAAGCTTTATATGAAATCACAAAAGACTATGACAAAGTGTTTTCAACAGGTTTCTTGTTGCGATTTGATCCACGTTTTGCGATGATCAAGGAACGTTTAGATAGTGGAGAATTAGGTGATATCATCCACTGTTATGTGCGTAGAAACTCACCAATCATTGGTCCAAGACGTTATATCGGAGCTAGTGATTTGAGCATGCACGTAATGATTCATGATATTGATTATCTGAACTGGTGGATTGGATGCCAGCCAGTAAAAGTGTTTGCTAAGAACCGTAGTGTATTGTTGAAAGAAAATGGTATGAATGATGTTATTTATGCCATTGTAACCTATGAAAATGGAACAGTTGCATGCATGGAAGCTTGTTGGACATTGCCAGAAAATTCCCCAACAATCATTGATGATAAAGTTGAATTAGTGGGAACAAAGGGTGTTGCTTACGTTGATTCTTGTGATTACGGTGTACGTTTTGTATCTCAAAAAGGAATTGAATATCCGGATAGCCGTCACTGGTATTATGTCAATGGCGAAGTTTGTGGAGATTTAGCCGAAGAAGTTATGGCTTTTGTTAATAATGTAGCTTCTAACACAAAATCAATTATTACACCTAAACAGTCTTATGATGCATTGCGTGTAGTTGATGCAATTGAAAGGTCAATCAAAGAAGGTAAAGAAGTTGAATTATAATTAACAAGAAGGGAGAGTATATGTCAAACGATGTCTCGTTGCGTGTGAAAGCGCAGCGTCTAGGTGGTAAGTTAAGTGCCATGGTGCTTCCTAACCTGGGTGCCTTTATGGGATGGGGTATCTTAACGGCTTTAGGAATTTGGCTTGCGAATGATACATTAAGAGGTTTTGTAGCTCCTGTATTGACTTATCTTCTTCCGGTACTGATCGGTGTTGCCGGAGGGAAGATGGTCTATGGAGAAAAAGGAGCTGTTATAGGAGCCTTTACTACTATGGGAGTTGTTATTGGTGCGAATATTACGATGTTGTTAGGAGCAATGATCATTTCTCCAATTGCAGCATGGATATTGAAAAAAGTGGATGGTGTGATTGAACCACACATTCCTGTTGGATTTGAGTTATTGATTGGGAACTTGACAGTTGCAATTCTGGGTGCCATTATTGCGGTATTTGGTTGTGTCGTATTAGCGCCAGCCATTACATCACTTTCCGGTTTCTTTGCAGCTGGTGTGTCAGCTTTGGAAAACAATAATCTGTTGCCTTTGACAGCAATCTTTATTGAACCAGCTAAAGTGTTATTCTTAAATAATGCGATTGGTCAGGGGATTTTGACACCATTAGGAACTACTCAGTTGGATGAATTGGGTAAATCTGTATTGTTCTTATTGGAATCCAATCCAGGACCAGGTTTGGGAATTCTGCTAGCCTACTGTCTGTTTGGAAAAGGAAATTCCAAAGCAAATGCATATGGAGCCACGGTGATTCATTTCTTTGGTGGTATTCATGAGATTTATTTCCCATTTATTTTAATGAAACCGGTATTGGTTATTGCGGCTATTGCCGGAGGTATCGTAGGAACATTCCTGTTTACGTTATTTGGAGTAGGATTAGTAGGGGTTAGTTCACCAGGAAGTATCATCACAATCATGATGATGTCTGCTGCCGGCGATCAGTTAAAAATCTTATTAGCTGTTCTTGCCTCGGCGGCTGCCAGTGGTATTGTAGCTTCTATTATTTTAAAAGGCTCTAAAGATGTAGATGAAGCGGAAGTTAACAAGAGCTTAAAAGAAGCAGCTAAGACAATGGAATCTTTGAAAGGTAAGAAATCTAGAATCTCTTCTGTTTTTGAAGATAAGGAACAAGAGGTTGATTATAGTGCTATAAAAAAGGTTCTTTATGTATGTGATGCCGGATTGGGGTCTTCAGCTATGGGAGCCAGCGTTATCGCGAAAAAGTTGAAGAAAGCTGGTATAACTGATATTGGTGTCGAACATGCTCGTGTCATGGATCTTCCTAGAGAGGATGCAGATATTATCGTAACGCATGTTTCATTAAAAGATGTAGCTCACGAAAAACAGCCGGATATCAAAATTATTTCTATTGAAGACTATCTGAATGCACCGGAATATGACGAACTGGTGAATAATATCGTTTCATCAAGAAATAAATAAACAAAAGGCAAGGATCCTCCGGTTTTGGATTCTTGCCTTTCATTGAAGAAAGCAGGGGAAATATGTTAAAAGCACTTGTTTTTGATTTTGACGGTGTCATTGTAGATACAGAAGCAGAATGGTATTATATATATAAAGAATGGCTAAAAAAAACATATGATTATGACTTGAAAGTCAATGATTATTTAGTGTGTGTGGGAGCCAACAGTCAGAACCTGTTTCGATTTATTAAAAAAGAATTGGGAGATCATGTTCCTATTGAAAAATTTGAAAAAGAAGCAATACAGGAATATATTGAAAGAACCAATCGCCTTCCGGCGATGGAAGGTGTTAAAGAGTTGATCATACGTGCCAAATCAGAGGGGTTAAAATTAGCAATTGCAACTTCGGCAACGCGTAAAAAGCCTGTTACACAGTTAAAAAGGTTAGGCTTATTGGACTATTTTGATGCTTTTTCGACTGCTGAATTAAGCGAAAATATAAAGCCGGCACCTGATATTTTCCTTAAAGCAGCTGAATTATTGGATTGTAAGCCGGAGGAATGTCTGGCTATTGAAGATTCTTTGAATGGGCTTATTGCGGCGCAAAGAGCTTCTATGCCATGTTTGATCGTTCCTAACATGATTACAAAAGATAGTCCGTTTACTGGCTATTATAAAATGGTTAACTCTTTAAAGTATATAGATTTGAGAGAAATCGAATCAGATTTTTTAAAAAAAGAATAAAGGGAGGATAAACAGATGCTGGAAAAGATTTCAGAAGAAAATATAAGTATTGGAGTTCATGCAACAGATTGGGAAGATGCCATACGTAAATCAGCACAGTATTTGCTGGAAACAAAAAAAATAGAAAATAGTTATATTGATGCAATGATTGAAACTGTACATAAAATTGGACCATATATCGTATTAGGCAATCACGTAGCTTTAGCGCATGCTAGGCCGGAATGTGGAGTAAATCAGTTATCTGTGCATTTTACAACATTAAATCCTCCTGTACCTTTTGGAAGTGAAAAATTTGATCCTGTTTCTTTGGTCATCACATTAGCAGCAGTGGATGCTGATAGCCACCTTGAGTTAATCAGTGAATTAGCAAATGTGTTGATGGATGAAGAAAATGTTGATAAACTTGTAGAGTCAAAAAATGCCTCAAAATTTTTGAGACTGCTCAATGAAATGAAGGAAGAATAAATTTATGATCATAACATTTGATATTGGAGGAACATCTATAAAATATGGACTTATAGATGAAAAAAAGAGTGAATTAACATTTGTAGAACGTGGTGAAGTAGATACAGATGCCAAGGTTATAAAGGGCCCGGGTATTTTAAAAAAAGTAGAATCAATCATTCAGGAAAATCAAAAGACTTACGAAATCAAAGGAATTGCTATTTCGACTGCAGGTATGGTGGATGCGCAGAAAGGTTCAATCATTTATGCGAATGAAAACATACCGGAATATACAGGAATGGGTTTAAAAGACTATTATGAGCGTGTGTTTGGCATTCCTTGCTGGATGGAAAATGATGTAAATGCTGCAGCGTTAGGAGAAGCAGTTTTTGGAGCAGCTCAGGGTGCACAAAGTGCGTTGATGTTAACAATCGGCACAGGTATAGGTGGAGCATTGATCATTGATGAGCAAGTATATCATGGTTATAGTGGTAGTGCCGGAGAAATTGGGTATATGTGGCTGAATGGAAAGCATTTTGAAAATGCAGGTAGCACGACAGCTCTGGTGAATTATGTAGAAGGAAAGACATCTCAAAAAGGACTGGATGGCAAAATCATCTTTGAAAGAGCTAAGCAAGGGGATTTAATGTGCGTAGAGGCTATTGATGTACTTTGTAGAAATATCATACAAGGCGTCAGCAACTGTGTTTGTTTATTCAATCCTCAGGTAGTGGTTCTTGGTGGGGGGATTATGGCTCAAAAAGAGTATTTAGAACCTATTATGCAAAAATATATGCAAGAATTTCTAAATGAAGAAATGTATAGAAGCACGACACTAAAATTTGCAACTTTACAAAATCAGGCTGGTATGGCTGGAGCTTACGTATATTGGTGTAAACAAGAACTATAAAATGGGACCTGTTGAAACAAACAGGTTCTTTTTGAATTCCGTGCTTGACTTGTCTTTCAAAACAAGGTATTTTGATACCAATGACACAAGAAGAAAAACAAGAAAGAAAACAGAAAACACGCCATACATTGAATGAGCTTTTAGTTGGATTGTTTAATTATATTCTATATATTGAAGCCAATAACCTGAAACAAAAGGGTGTGGAGCTATCAATTACAGAAGTTCATATTCTGGAAAGAATTCAAAGGGCTAGTTCCAATACGATGAGTCATTTGGCCAGAAGCTTAATGGTGACATCAGGAACTTTGACAACCAATGTTTCTCGTTTGGAAAAGAAGGGCTATGTGGAACGTTATCGTGATGAAAATGATCGTAGAATTGTCCGATTAAGAAATACACCTAAAGCATTGGATGTATTAAAGATTCATGATGAATTCCATGCGAATATGATCGATAAAGCTATCGGTGATCTAGGTTTGGAAGAAAATGAAGTCTTAAACGAGGCATTGGAAAATATCTTAGAATATTTCAGTGATGAATATTCGGATCAAAAGAGAGGAGCATAAACTGCCGTAAGGCAGTTTTTTTGTCAAAACTTTACGCACATGAAGACAAGAAATAATCATAAAATCAATTGTAAAGTCAAGTTTAAAAAGAATTTTTAGATATTTTTGATTTTAAAATATCAAATATATTGACATAAATTGACATATTGATATACTTACTATGTAAGCGCTTAAAATTTGAGTCATGTAATGAAAGGAGAAAGGATATTGTAGTGTTCGTCAGATGAGTCTCTACAATATACCAGGAAGAAGAATGTGATAAAAAAAGAATATGATGTTATTGTTGCCGGTGGAGGAATGTCGGGTACTTGTGCAGCAATTGCAGCTGCTCGCAATGATATGAGTGTTCTGTTGATTGATCAGAACGGATATTTAGGAGGCACGTTAACTGCAAATGGTGTAGGACCTATGATGACTTTTTTTGCAGGAGAAAAACAAGTTATTCAAGGTATTGGAGAAGAGATAGTAAAAAGGTTAAAAGAAAGAGGGTATTCCCCAGGGCATGTTTATGATTCCACACATTACATTTCTTATGTGACGCCCTTTTCTGCGGAAGGATTGAAGTTAGTCTTAGACGAAATGGCTCTAGAGAGTAATGTTACACTTTTATATCATACCTATATTATTGGTATAAATACTAATGAGGGTGCAATTCAATCGATTGATATAGTAAATAAAGATGGAGTATCTACTATAGGCGCAAAAATTTTCATTGATGCGACAGGGGATGCAGACTTAGCGGTAGCTGCAGGGGTTCCTTTTACTTTAGGACGAGAATCGGATAATGCAACTCAACCATTAACAATGAATATGAAAGTATATGGAGTTGATACAAGTAAATTGAAGAAAACAGTTTTACAGAATCCGAAGAAGTTTCCAAGGCTAAACAGGGATATAGAAGTGATGAAAAAAGTTGAGGCACTATCTTTTGTAGGTTTTGAAGAGGAGTTCAAAAAAGCAAAGGAACTTGGTGAGATATCGATACCTCGAGAAGATGTCTTATTTTTTGAAACAAGCACACCGGGTGAGTACATTCTCAATACGACTAGAATCATTAATGAAAATGGTGCTTCGGCTCTAGGGTTGACCAATGCGGAAATTATAGGACGCAAGCAATGCGAAGAATTATATCGATTTCTTGTAAAATATGTTCCAGGTTTTGAAAATTCAAAGATTGCTTATACCGGTCCTAGTGTGGGTGTAAGAGGATCGAGACAGATTCAAGGAGTTTATAAGTTAACAGGTGAGGATCTATTGGAGCAAAAAAGATTTAACTCAGTCATAGCTCATTCTGGCTATCCGATAGATATTCATAATCCTAAAGGAGAAGGAACACTGTCTGTACACGTAAATAAACAAGAAGAGAGTAAAGAAGCAAAATTCGATCGTTCGACTTTTGATAGTTATTATTCAATTCCATATGAAATTATGATCACAAAAGAAATTCAAAATTTGATTGTGACCGGAAGGTGTGTCTCCGCCTCTTTTGAGGCACAGGCAGCAATCCGTACAACGCCAACAATGACAGCATTGGGACAAGCCGCTGGTACTGCTGCTGCATTAGCAATACATACAAATCAATGTGTTAATAAAATAGATATTAAAAACCTTCAAAATCTTTTGATTGCGCAAGGTAGTTATATTGAGAAAAAATAAGAGGGAGAAAATATGGAAACAATCCAGTTAATAGGAATTTTATTGGTGTTTTTTATAATGGTAGGTCTGATGATGACAAGAAAAGTACCAACTATTATTGCTTTACCAGTTATGGCGATCGCTATTTCTTTTATTGCAGGTGTGACATTTATGTCTTCTGATCCAGAAAAGTTTACTATTGTAAAAGATGTATTAGAAGCAGGATCAATGAGAATGTCAACGGCTATTTCAGGTTTAGTATTTGGTGCAATTTTTGGAAAAGTACTTTCAAAAGTTGGAATTACAGAGACAATTATAAAAAAAGCTGCCGAGTTGGCTGGTGATAAAGCATTGCCTATAGCCCTTGTCTTTTTAGCGGTATGTTCAGTAATTTTTGCGGCTAGCAACGGATTAGGAATGGTGATTTTGGTTGGAACAATTATTATTCCAATTATGATTTCTGCAGGATTATCTCCTATGATTAGTGGAATTATTCTATTATTATCTAGTGCCATTGGGGTAACATTCTCTGTGAATACACTTGCAGTTTACTTAGATGTGTTAAAGTTGGATTTAGATGTCGTGACAGGTTATTCTTGGATGGTTGGACTTCCTTTAATTATCGTATCTGTAATAATGATTATTTATTATATCCAGTTTCAAGGAAAAACAAGTAAAGCTTGGGCTATGCCTAATAATGCAAGAAATGGACAACAGGTTCGAGCAATTGCATTAATCTCCCCGATTGTTCCGGTAGCATTAGTTTTTGCGTTTAAGGTACCTTTAATTGCATCCATACTAATTGGGATAGTAGTTGCTTTGGTATTATCTACTCCAAAAAATCCAATTCATGTTGTTTCATCGGCATTTGTTGAAGGAATTCAAGATGTTGCAGGTGCAATGGGATTAATGATTGGTATCGGAATGTTACTAAATGCTGTGATGTCTAGTGAAGTATCTGCTATTTTACAACCAGCTATTTCTCTGGCAATTCCTAAAAATCAATTAATGTTTGTCTTGATTTTTGGTCTATTGTCACCATTAGCTATTTATCGAGGACCTCTAAATGTTTGGGGATTAGGATCTGGTATAATTTCTTTGCTGGTAGCAAGTGGTATGAACCCTGTTGCTGCGATGGTAGCGCTTCGTCTAGATTCCAATGTGCAGGCTGTATGTGACCCGACAAATTCACATAATGTATGGATTGCTGATTTTACTAAAACAGATGTAAATGAAATTTTAAAGAAGACCATTTTATGGATTTCAGTTTCAACGCTGATTGGATTAGTTATATCTTCATTCTTCCTATATTAGAAATCTGAGGTGTTAAAAGTGGGAAAGAAAGTTAGAATTGGTATTGATGTAGGAGGAACTTTTACAGATGCTGTAGCTATTGACAATGAGACATATGATGTTATTGCGAAGATGAAAATTCCTACAACTCATAAAGATGGAGTAGCGAAAGGCATTGTAACAATCATTCAGAAGCTATTATCTGAAAATAATATACTTCCTGAAGATGTTAGTTTCATTGCCCATGGGACAACACAAGCCACAAATGCATTATTAGAAGGTGATGTAGCAAAGGTGGGCATTATTGGAATGGGAACTGGTATGGATGCTCGTTCCGCAAAAAAAGAAACGTCCATTGAACATATCCAATTAGCGCCTGGAAAATACTTAACGTCGAATCACGAATTCATTGATTCTTCGGAAATAAATGACGAGATGTTGGGGCAAATAATCAGTAAATTAAAAGATGCTGATTGTGAGGTAATTGTTGCATCCGAAGCGTATTCAGTAGATGATCCAGAAAACGAGAACAAAGTTATAAAAAAGGCGCAGGAGCTGGGTATGTTCTCAACAGGAGGACATGAAATTTCACAACTTTATGGATTAAAAATGCGAACTCGAACTGCTGTGGTAAATGCCTCGTTGATTCCGAAAATGATGCAGACAGCAGATATGACAGAAAAAGCAGTACAAGATACTAAAATTAAGTCCAATTTAATGATTATGAGGGCGGATGGTGGAGTTATGAGCATTAATGAAGTCCGTCAACGACCCATCTTAACAATGCTTTCTGGTCTGGCTGCTGGTGTTGCCGGAGCTCTTATGTATGAAAAAGTATCCGATGGAATTTTCTTTGAGGTTGGAGGAACATCTGTCGATATATCGGTCATTAAAAATGGAAAAGTAATGATCAAGTATGCACAAGTGGGAGGACATAAAACATATTTGCGTTCCCTTGACGTTCGAACATTAGCAGTGGCTGGTGGATCTATGATACGAGTTAGAAATGGGGAAATCTGTGATGTTGGTCCGCGATCAGCTCATATTGCGGGTCTAGATTATGAGTGTTTTACAGATGCAGAGAATTTAAAAGATCCACTTATATCTTTTATTTCACCAAGACAAGGAGATCTAAATGAATATGCAATCATTACAGGGGAAAAAGGTACATCGTATTCTTTTACTTTAGCAGGTGCAGCTAATCTCTTAGGATATGTTCCAGCTGGAGATTATGCACAAGGAAATCGAGAAAGTAATATTGTCGCATGGAAGGCATTGGGAGATTATTTACATATATCTGCAGAGGAAGCAGCGCAAAAAGTAATTGATTTGGCAATTTCTAAATTAGAGCCAGTCGTACAAGAATTAATCAACGAATATGAAATTGATCCTGGATTTGTGATGCTTGTTGGCGGAGGTGGTTCTGGAGCCGTTGTAGTTCCGGCACTTGCTGAACGGCTAGGTTATAAATGGAAAATAGCTAAAAATGCTCCCTATATTTCAACTATAGGAGTTGCCCTGGCTATGGTTCGTGAACAAATCGAACGCTCTATTGCAAATCCTACAGATGAAGATATCAAAAAGATTCGTTTAGATGTTATTGAAAAGATTGTGCAATCAGGAGCGCAAGAAGAGACAGTGGAAGTAAGCATAGAAGTTGATTCACAACGGAATATAGTTCGTGCAATCGCAACAGGAGCCACAGAGATGCGTCAAAAAAATTTGAAAAATTCGATCATTAGCCAAGAAGAATTGATAAAATTGGCTTCTGATGCATTAGGCGTAGATTCTTCATCAATAAAGCTTATTGCCCAAACAGGCCGTTGGAATTTAATGCATTCCCAAACTATTAAAAAGAAATTTATTTTTAAACAAAAGAAATCGGATGTTTGTATGATTGATCGTGAAGGTGTTGTGCGATTCAAAGGGAGTAACACATTCTACCATATCTTTGAAAAGCGAGAATTAGAAAGTTCATTTCTACCATTTGTTGACGAACATACAATATATTCAGATGCAAACGCAACAATTCCCAAAGTCTATCTTTTCTATAAAGAAAAGATGTTAGATTTAACTGGAATGCAAACTATTGAGCAACTAGTTTCGATTATGGAAGTGGAAATTGAATCTTTAACAGATACAGATACAATATTTGCAGTGGCATATCAATAAAAAGGTAAAGGTATGATTGATTATTCAGATGATTTTTTAGGGTATTTACAACTTAAACAAGATTTATTATTCAATAAAATTCCGAAGAAAAAAATTTTGTATTATATACAAGAATCATTAGATGAAGGAAAAAAAAGAGCAGCTGAGTTTAAAAATATGAGTATCAAAGATATTATTACTCAGCTGAATATAGATGTTCACTATACAGAAGAGAATGGTGACTTCTTTAAAGTTAAGTTTAGGGCTCAGTCGTCGATCGACAGGGAAGGAAAAATAAAAATTTTTCTTTATAAACCATCTGTTCAAGAACTTGCACAAGCCAACGCGGTATCTTTTGAAGAAATGTGGGAAATTATACTTGCTCATGAATGCTTTCATTTTCTTGAGTTTTCCAGCAAAGAAATTGTTTCCGAAAAACTAGATTCAATATCAACTATTAAAATACTAAACTATACTAGAGAGGCTAAGATACAATCTGCTAGTGAGATTGCGGCAAATGGATTTGCAAAAGAGATACTGCACCTCGATCATTTACCCAATTATTATGATTATATGTTTATGCTAAAGGAAGGAAGTATAACATATAATGATATTGAAGAAGAATATCAGGAATTTACAAAATTATTTTAAAAAATGCCAGGACTCCATTCTCAAACAAGAGGATGGAGTTCTCTTTTTGAAAAGATATTTTATTGCGTATAAAATATTATATAATGATTGTATCGAAATGGAGGAACTATGAAATCACCAGTTGTTTTAAAAATTATTTCACTTGAATCTTCATTTACATCCAGCGAATATGAAATCAGTCAATTTGTCATAAATAATCCAGATTATGTAATTGCTAACTCAATTTCTGAATTAGCAAATAAGATAAATACATCGGAAGCAAGCATAAATCGTTTTTGTCGAAAAGTAGGCTTTAAAGGCTTCAATAAATTTAAAATGGCTTTGGCACAAAGTAATACACAGTTGGATCGAATGTCAGAAAATGAAGTAGATGCAGATAATCTTTTGGATTATATTACTTATGATTATCAACAGATGATTTTAAGTACATGTGCTTTATTGGAAAAGGAGGATGTTGAAGAAGTAGCTTCTTTGATTCCATTAGCTTCAAAAGTGTTTATGTATCCTATATACACAACATCGTTTGTCGTAGGAGAGTTTTCTTTTAAACTTCGCCAATTAGGAATAGATGTAATAGAACTTAAAGACCATCTTGAAGCCCAGTTAGCAATAGAATATATGAACTCAGATTCTTTATTGATTACTGTTGTTCCATCAGTCACAAGTAAGGGTGTTTTGCCTTTTTTAGATAAAATCAGGACGAAAAATGTAAAAACTGTTTTGATATCTGAAAATGATAATCCAAAATTAAGTGATTTAATAGATGTTAAGATTTTAATACCTGGATCAATGACTGCCAAAAACCCATTAGTAATTTCAAATTCTCCCATGATATCTTTAGTGTTTGATATCATTTATGCGACTATATTAAAAAATAATAAAGCATTTCGTCAAAGAAAACTAAGTAGTGATACAATCATTGATTCTTTTGAAGCGGCAGAGTCTGCTCGATATGAATGGTAATAGGAATAGTTATTTGATTGATAGCTAAATTTAGAGTATAAGATACTTTTCTTTTAAAAATGATTAAAAGTTTACATATTTATTAAACAGGATAATTTACTTTCTTTTTCATGATATATCTCATCAAGGCTCAATCATATATAAGTGTGATTGAACCTTTTTTAATCATAATATGTATTGAACATATTATCCTATCGAAAATATTAAGGACAAATTGTTAAATACTTTCTTAAATTTCGATGAAATATAAAAAATAGAAATTTTTTCAAAAAAAGTCTGAACTTTAAATTTTTATACGTATAAAAAATACAGAAGATCTTCAAAAAGCATATAACAAAGGAGATGAAGTGTGAATAAAGACAGTATTACAAAGAAATTATTTGAAGATAAAGAAGTATTCACAAGCTTTATCAATGGTGTGATCTATCAGGGAAAGAAAATCCTTTCCTCTCATCATTTAAAAGAAATCAATCTTTCTACGGTCAGTGACAGCTTCAAGGAAAGAATACGCGATATCGTACAGGTCTATCAGACAGGGGATGAGATCTTTTCCCTCTATCACATCGAAAGTCAGTCCGTTGTGGACTTTTCCATGGTCTTTCGCATGATGGAATACCAGGCAGAACTGTACTTAAAAAAATTCAAAGAGAATCACAGACACAGAGAAAAACTGCCACCGATCATCAGTGTGGTGTTCTATACAGGAAAAGAGGAATGGAAACAGTACAGAAGCCTGTATGAATGTGTTCAGTTGTCCAGAGAGATCGAACCATGAATCAGCGACTATAAGCTGCATGTGTTTGGCTGTGCCCAGAATGAGATCGAATTTGATAATATGGATTTAAATTTCTTTGTATGGGGACTAAAATACAGTTATCAGGACAAATGGGAATATTTAATGACCAAATTCAAAAACAAGATCATAAAGAGAGGGACGATGAAAATGTTATCGGAGATGTGTGGACAGAAGGAGGAGTTAAAAGACATGGAAGAAAGAGTTGAAGTCACTCATGAACTGGGCAGTTATCAAAGAAGAATGATCGATCGTGGTGAATGTAATGTAATTAAAACTCTGTCACAGACAATGTCAGTGGAAGAAATCTCAAATGCAATACAAAAACCAATTGAAGATATTAAAAGGATTTTAGAATCCAGATAGTGAAGCTGAAAAGGCAGGATTGAAAGTAATGATTTTGTCCTGCCTTTTTACCAATATAGAAAAGTCTTTAGCATAAGTGATATTTTTTGGGTTTGTCAAGAAAAGTGTGTAAGTATTTTTAAATACTTGTTGACACTGTCAGAAGTAGCTTATTTAAAACAAATCAATCTTACAGATACACCAAAAGCCAGGCAGCTCTATTTCAGAGTTTCCTGGCTGATTTGTTATAGACATTTCGTTCTAGAGACGGATGTACTGATCAATGCGGTCCCTGAACAGATCATTGACCATGAGTTGATTCAATACCATCGACCAGTTCGGAATATAGCCGGTTGCCCACTTCTTCTCTAATTCTGTGATTCGCAGATACAGAAGTTTAAACAAGGCTGTTTCATTAGGGAATGCTCCTTTCTTCGTCACTTTGCGAAAGCTGGAATTGACCGCCTCAATCGCATTTGTCGTGTACATGATCTTTCGTACCGCACTTCCATAATCAAATAGCTGCTCAACATGTGTATAGTTTCTTTTCCACACTTCGACTGCGCCCGGATACTGATTCCATTCCTTACAGAAGATATCGAACGCCGTATTGGCCGCCTTTAGATTCGGGGCACCGTATATCTTTTTCAAGCTTTGTGTGAATTTCTTATAATCCTTGGTAGGAACATATTTTATAGAGTTTCGAATGAGATGGACGATACATCGCTGGACAACGACTTGGGGGAAAATAGCTTTCGCACCGGCTTCCAGTCCGGATACGCCATCCATCGAGATAAAGAAGATATCTTCCACTCCTCTGGATTTGATCTCATCGAAGATCTGCATCCAGTAGTTCTTACTTTCGCTTTCACTGGTCCATAGGCCAAGAATCTCTTTTCGTCCATTTAGATCATATCCAAGTATCACATAGGCAGCACATTCCTTGACCTCATAATCACTTCGCAGTGTTACATAGAGACAATCTACAAATACAAAGGCATAACATTTTTTAAGAGGCCGATTTCTCCATTCTTCCAGTTCCGGTATGATACAGTCTGTGATATCGGATATCATATCGTGCGACATCTCAAAGCCATAAATATCTTCAATCGTGGAAGAAATATCCCGCTGTGACATGCCGCGGGCATACATGGCCAGTACTTTCTTTTCAATAGAAGACACATCTTTTTGTCGTTTCGGAACGATCTGTGGTTCAAATGAACCATCCCTGTCTCTAGGCACTTCGATCTCAACCTCTCCCTGTGTTGTCTTCAGTGTTTTCTTTCCATAGCCATTTCTGCGATTATCGTCTTTTTTGGGTCCTTTATCGTTTGAACCGTAACCCAGGTGATGATTCATCTCTCCCTGGAGCATGGCCTCAAACATGGGGCCAAACAGATCTTTGAGAGCGTTGTTCATATCTTCAGCAGTTTCTGGCTGATAGGCATCCAGGATAGCCTGTGCCAGTGCAACTTTTTTCGGATCTCTTTTCTTTCTTGCCATTTCCATAGTTCCTTTTCTCCTTCAATCATAGCATGAATATATAAAAAACCGTGTGAGCTGAGCCGTACGCTCTCAACTTACACGGTTTATATTACACTCTCTATTTTTTCAACGATGCAATGCTTGTTTTGCCAATGAATGGTAATGATGCGCTTGTTCTAAATCATGAATATTTTCATATTGTTGAGCAATTAGTGTATATATGGATGCCTGCTTTTCATTTTGATACTGTAAAGCCTGTTGTTTTAATGGCTCAATATAGTTAGCTTTATGATCAAGAAAAATATCGTAGATCATTTTAGCTTCTGCATACATAGGCTTGTTTGAATCCATTTTCTCTAAGATTTCTAAACAGTGGCCTTTATCTTTTTGTTCTAAATAATAATTAAAGGCAATATGAATAATTTCGTTTGATCGTGCCTCATTTAGCGGCATTTGTAAGAGTATATTCAATTGACTTTGAACGCATTGCTTGTTTTGTTCTATTCTATATCGATTTAATAATACGTATTCTTTTGTATATTTATCGATGAATATTCGATTGATTGAATTATTTAATAGTTGATCCATTTTTATAAAATTTTTTTCTTTTAAATATGTAAAAAGCTTCTTTTTTTGTCGATAAGAAAAGAATATAAATAAAATGACAAAAATAAATAGAAGACACCCTGTAACTAAATAAATCATATCTATTCTCCTCGTATAATTAGAACGCGTCTTTTAAAGAAGTTGTCAAAGATTGAATAAAGGCTTCATAGGTTGGATTCTTTAATATCATATCTAATGTGTCGTCATTTCGTACTAAATTAGAAAGATAATGCCAAATCTGAAAAGCTTTTGGATTGTTTTTTTCGACGGATACCAACATAATCAGTTGAACCATATGTGTTGCATCCCAGCGTATCGGTTTATCTAATATCGCAACCGAAACAAAAGTATCTTTGGACAATGGAGTTAAGGGATGTGGTACCGCTATATGGTTCCCAAAATATGTAGGAGAAATATCTTCTCTGGCCTCAATTGTTTCCATGAAGTGATCCGGAAGTTCATACTTTTTAGCGGCGTTGTCACAAAGTTGTTTCAAAACTTGTGATTTGGAAGATAAAGAACCAGAAAAGAAACAATCTTTATCAAATTTATCCAAAATGCTTTTGATGCTGGTATAACCATTGATTGCCAAATTAATGCGGTCAAAGTCTTTTTCATCTGGAAAAATATTGATCTTTGTGATTCCGCCTTTGTACTTATCCATATCATCATCGGTCGAAAAAATCGCATCGTAGTTTTCAATGTCGTAATCATCAGAGTTTGAGTCGGCAAAAGTGACTTCTGAAATCTGGTTAGGAAACCAGCTTAAAATTCTATGGCGTAAAAGAACTGTTTCAGACTTTCGCAGTGTCGTTAAAATCAGAACTCTCTTATTAAAATTGACTAAATTTAACTTTTCCAAACCGTAGTTAAAATACAATGCCAAAAATGAAACTTCATCCTGTGAAACATCTAAATCAAAATGTTTAGATAATAAAATGGAGAAATAAATCGCAATATCATAAGCAAGAGGAAATGTTTGGCGAATTTCCGGAGCCATTTCATTTTCTAACTGTGTTCGAGAACGTATGCGATAAAACATAGGAATCAGATGAAGAGCTAAATATAGTTTCATGGTTTCATCCGTTTCATAGTTAACACTGAACTTTTGGTGAATCAGGATAAAGGCCTGATTGATAAATTCGTTGATGTCTGAGCGTAATTCGTTATCTTGCCAATATTGGCCTTTACCCAGAATGGTTTGCGTTAATAAAATCGTTTCGTTTTGAAAAGAGGTAACGCTGATATTATAAATTGGTAAAAAATGATTCAAGATATTTTCGCTGATCTTATATTCGATTCGATCCATAATATCCTGGTCTTCCTGCATTTCCACGACGTTTCCATGTTTTACACGATGCACGGCAAGGGCTACATGGGTTGTGATGTTTTGCAGCGATTGCTCATTAATCTGATATTTAAAACGAATAAAGGCATCCGCTATGATATTATAGATTCTTCCTAAGTTTTCGGAGATTGCATAGGGACTTAGATTATCATAAATCATATCGTTTTGTATCATGCAGAGCCGTTTGTCAATTTCTCGTCCTTCGATTTTATAGCCGTAATTTGTCTTGTAAACCAGGGACAACTTATATTTTTTAAGCTTTTCACGAACTTCATGAATGCTTTTATATAGCGTAGATTCACTGATATACAGTTTTTCAAACAATGTGTATTTCGATACATAACCGGTAGAATCTAATAAAAGTTGAATCAGAGTGAGTGTACGGTCACCCTGCTGTTTTTTAATAGCTTGATTCATTTGTTTTTTAGAAGATTCAATAGTCATATAGGCTTGTTCAGAATTTTCTGTCACTACACGTGTGCCTTTTGAAGGGAGAGTCTGCAATTCAAAGGTGTTTTGTTTTGCACTGAATTGTTTGATTGCTTTCATGTCTGTTTTGATTGTGCGTACGCTGATACCAAATAAATCCGCAAGAGTTTTAGAAGAATAAAATTCACCTTCGTGATGTAACAAATGCTCAAGGATTTCATATTGTCTTTTTGTCATCATCTGTTATCGAGTCTCCTTTCCTTTTTAAGTATATATGAACTGAGATTCCTTTTTTTTTGATTTCTTTGCACCATTCTTAGTGCAAAGAGATAGGCAATTTTCTTTTACAAAGTTGCACTAAAATAGTGCAAAAAAATACAAAAAAAGAAATTCTGAATTGCACCAATCACGGTGCAAATCTTCAAGAAAAAACATAAATTCTGAATGCTATACTGAGGATGAAATTCAAAGCGCTATGAATCAGTCGAAAGGAGAATTCAGATGGAAGAACAACTTTCTATTTTCATCTTCAATCATGGTCGGTTCGGAGAAGAACTGATTAAAAGTGCCGAGCTGATTACAGGAAAGATTGATAATATTCAGGCTTTCTCTTTGTTGCCGGGTATGTCGATTGAAGATTTTTATGAAACGGTAAAAGAACCGGTACAAAAAAAGGAAGGAAAAAAATTGATTCTTTGTGATCTGTTTGGAGGAACACCATGCAATGTAGCGATGATGATTTCGCTGCAGCAGAAAATTGATATTGTCTGTGGAGTAAATCTGCCCATGTTGATTGATGTGGTGTTATCCAGAGGATCAGGAAAGTCATTGGATGAAATTGTAAAGGGTGCATTGGAAACCGGTCAAAAGTCGGTTAGCACACCGGAAAAGATACAGAGAGGGTGAGAGAATGGCAGGTATTAAATTGGCACGTGTGGATTTCAGATTGATGCACGGACAAGTGGTGACAACCTGGATCCAGCAAGTATCCGCAAATGCGATATTGATTATTGATGATAAATTAGCATCGGATAAATTCTTGGCACAAGTTTTCTTGATGGCAGCGCCTCCGGGTATTAAGATTGCGATCAAATCGATTAAGAAAGCAGTTGCCGGTGTTGAAAAAGGTACTTACAACAACTTGGATCTTCTGGTTTTGTTTAAATCTGTAGAGAATGCGAAGAAAGCAATTGATGCAGGATTCCCTGTAGAAAGTCTTCAGATTGGCGGACTGGGAAGTGGAACGGATAAAGTAATGATCTCCAATGAAATTTCATTAAGTCAGAAAGAAGCTGACATGTTGGAAGAATTGAATAATAGAGGCATAAAAGTCACTTTACAAGTAACACCAAAAGATCCGCTTATTACTTTGGAAGAAGCGTTAAAAGAAGTCAGGAAATAAGCAGGAGGAGAGAATATGAGTTTTGGATTAGCTTTAACGTTTGGAATCTTATATTGGTTCGCAACGAACAAACTTTGGTATGGTTGGCTGCATCTGACAAGACAACCGTTAGTATTGGCAGTTCCTATTGGATTGATCATGGGAAACTTAGAAGATGCGATGAAGATTGCCGCATCTTTACAGCTGATTTACTTGGGTGCCATTGCACCAGGAGGTACTTTACCTTCTGATGAAGCTCTGGCTTCCTGTATAGCGATTCCGTTGGCACTGGCTGCCGGTTTAGAACCAGAAGTTGCAACCACATTGGCAGTTCCGGTAGGACTGTTAGGTGTATTGATTGATAATATCAAACGTACTTATCATTCTTATTTTGTACATAGAGCAGATTTGGCAGCTGCCAAGGGCGATACCAAAGGTATGGGACGTAATGAGTTTTGGTATCCTCTATGGTGTTCACTTCCTTTAAGAATCATTCCTACAACATTAGCTTTGATGTTTGGTACAGATGCTGTGGCAGCTTTCTTGGAAGCAATTCCGGCATGGGCTACAAATGGTTTAACTGTTGCCGGTGGTTTGTTGCCAGCTCTTGGATTTGCGGTAACGATTATGGTAATTGGTAAGAAGGAACTGATTCCTTACTTTATCTTAGGTTTCGCGGTATATGCATTCTCCGGTATCAATACAATCGGATTGGCCGTAATTGGTATCTGTATCGCATTCTTGCAGTCACAGTTTGCGCCTAGAGCACAAGAAGGAGCATTGGCTACCGCTGCCGTAGAAGATGATGAAGGCGAAGAGGGGGATTTCTAATATGAGTCAACATACATTAACAAAGAAAGACGTCGTTCGTGGTTGGGCCAAGTATTACACTTGTGCAGAAGTCAGTTCAGGTTTTGAACGTTTGACAGCACCGGCATTCTCCTTTGGGATGAATGATATCTTAAAGAAACTATATGGTGATGATCATGATGAATACATCAAAGCGTTAAATCGTCATTTGATGTTCTATAACTCCGAAGCTACTTGGGGATCATTGATCTTTGGTATTACATGCGCATTGGAAGAAGAACGAGCTACGATGCTTCATGAAGGAGCACCGGCTGAAGAATTGGAAGCTTCTTCGGAAATGATCTCTAACTTAAAAGTTGGTCTGATGGGACCGTTGGCCGGTATCGGAGATACGGTTAACCATGGTATGCTTCGTCCATTATTGTTGTCGATGTTTATTCCAATCGCATCGGCTGGATCTTGGATTGCCGGTATTGGCCCATTAGTAATTTGGGCTGTTGCAATTTCAGTTTTTGCTTATATTTTAGTGACAAGGGGATATGTACAAGGTCAAAAATCGGTTGTTTCTATCCTGAAATCAGGAAAATTGAATCAGTACATTCAGATGGCCAGTGTTTTAGGTTTGTTTATGATGGGTGTTCTTTCCAGTACTTACGTTAAACTATCAACCGCTATTTCCTGGACTAATGCTGTTGGAGAAGAACAAACCTTACAGTCTGTATTGGATGGAATCTTCCCGAATGTATTGCCATTGTTAGTTGTATTTGGTGTGTATTTCTATATTAAGAAGGCCGGACCGAAATATGTACGTATTCTGATTTCAATCCTTGTGATCTCGGTAGTATTGTCATTCTTTGGAATTGTTTAGGAGGTATCGTTATGGATAATGAAAAATGGATCAGTCTAGATGGTAAGGTTGCGATCGTAACCGGTGGAGCTATGGGTATCGGTGAAGCTATCGTCAAAGATTTAAAAGGATGTGGAGCCAAAGTCGCTATTTTTGATATGGCAGAACCAAAAGAGGAAGCTTTGGATGAAAATACAATTTTCGTTAAACTTGATATTCGCGATAAAGAAGCTGTGGAAAAAGCAGTACAACAAGTTGTTGATACATTTGGTACAGTTGATGTGCTTGTCAACAATGCAGGGGTAACACGACCTCGAATTTTGGTTGATTACTATGGAGAACAGCCACAATATGAGCTAAATGAAAAAGATTTCGACTTCATGGTTAGTATCAATGAAAAAGGAACATTTATCGTATCACAGGCTGTTACTCGTATATTCTTTAAAAAGAAATCGGGCGTTATTATCAATATGTCATCTTGTGCAGGCTTAATGGGATCTAGAGGGCATAGTTGTTATTCCGCAACAAAAGCTGCGATTCATGCCTTTACAATTTCATGGGCCAAAGAATTAGGCCCTTACAATATCCGTGTTGTTGGGGTAGCACCGGATATTTTGGATAGAACACCGGCGAACAATGATGAAAAATATCGAGCACAAGCCTATGGACGTGGCTGGAGTGTAGATACAAAGCCGGAAGAATTCTTTAAAAACTATAAGAAGTCCATTCCGTTAGGAAGACCGGGTCATCTATCAGAAGTTGCAGACTTGATCTGTTATCTGGTTTCTGATCATGCAAGCTATATTACGGGTATCACCATTCCGGTTTCCGGAGGAAAAAGTAAAGGATAAAAACGAGCCTGCGGAATGCAGGCTTGCTTATTCTAAAGGAGTTTGACTATTATGAAAAATGCAGTAATTATCGGTGCTGGGCAAACAGGTCGAGGTTTCATCGCTCCAATTCTTCAAGATGATGAATATACAATCACTTTTATTGATAAGGATGAAGAATTGATCAAATCTTTAAATCAAAAGAAAGAATATTCAATTCGCTATTTTGGTAATACAGCACCAACTAGAAAAATCGATGCGTTCAAAGCTTTTGTATCTACTTCAGAAGAAGCGGCAGAGGCCCTTAGAAATGCAGATGTGATTTGTACAAGTGTTTTTTCCAGTCATTTGGCAGAATTAATTCCTTTGCTTAGGGAAGTTGAAAAAGAACGAAAAACACCAATGCAGATCATATGCTGTGAAAATGGGGTGAATGTTAAAAAAGATCTTGTTGCCGCAAAGTTAAACGCATGTATTACAGAAGGAATCATCTTTTGTACGACACTTCGTCCCAATAAAGATTCATTAGATCTTTTATGTGAAAACATACAAGATTTACCGATTGATGCTTCGGTTGAAGGATTAACAGTATCTGTCAGACGCATGCCGTTAGAAAGAAAATTTGCGGATTTAATCCAAAGAAAAATTTATACATATAACTTCATGAGTGCAATTGTATCATATTTAGGATGGTATAAAGGATATGAAATATATGGAAAGGCTGCTAACGATTCAGATATTGCTTATGTAATAGAAAAAATCAAACCAGTCGTAAGCAGGGTCATTGCTCACGTCTATGCGATTTCTGAGGAAGAACAATTGACTTTTACACAGCGTGCTATTGATAAGTTTCAAAATGAGGAAATCATTGATACGATTTATCGAAATGCCAGACAGGCAAAAAGAAAGTTGGGAGCGAATGAAAGAATTTTATCGCCTATGCGCATGGCTACCCAACAAGCAGAAGATATCACGTGGATGAAACTGATTGCGGCGGCGGCTATGGATTATGCGATTTGCGAAGAAAACGAGGAACTGGAATCAGTATATCAAGATTTACAGGCATTTCTTTCAGAAAAAGATATACTTGATATCCGGAACTTGTTAGAGAAGTTTCAATCCAAAGAGTCATTATCAAAAATGATACAAAGTTTATGATTCGTGTAGCTTTTTTTGATATTGATGGTACTTTATTGGAAATGGGCAATCCTAATATGTCAGAAAGTACCATACAGGCTTTGTTCCAATTAAGGGAAAAAGGAATCAAAATTGTTATCGCAACAGGCAGGTCTACATTAAGAATGCCGGAACTTCCTATATCGTTTGATGGTTATATTAATTTTAATGGGCAATATTGTGTAGTAGAAAATAAAATTATTTATGAAAATTGCCTTCAAAATGATGAAGTACAAAAAATCATAGAGAATGCTCATGCTATGAATAAAGGTGTAGGATTGGCAGGATTAAATTTCTTCGGATGCAATCTTTATGACGAAAGATTGGCCAGATATTTAAAAAACACCAGGCCAGACTATCCTTTATTGAATAATTTTAAAGATCATGCAAAAGAAAAAATATTTCAAATGGTGATACCGGTATCTAAAGAAGAAGAGGAGATTTTATTTAAAGGTACAAAGAACAGTAAAGCGGTACGATGGAGTTCGATGGCTGCCGACATCATTCCAAAACAAGGTGGAAAACAAATTGGTATTCAAAGAGTACTGGATGCTTATCATATTTCCAATGAAGAGGCTATTGCCTTTGGAGATGGAGAAAATGATATACCGATGTTGAAGATGGTAGGCTGTGGTATTGCCATGGGGAATGCATCAAATTTAGTGAAAGAGGTGGCCAATTATGTCACTGATGTTGTGCAGAAAGATGGAATTTTAAAGGCTTTAAAAATATTACATATCTTATGAAATTGGTGAAATACGGAGACTAAAAGGGTTTCCGTATTTTATTTTTTTGTAAAAAATCATAAATTTTGAATATCAAACTATTTACTTTGAAAGTCAAAGTAACTATAATACCTTCGTTAGATGTTTTGAATGTCAAAACAAATAGGAGGAAAAAGTTATGTTTGAAGAAATTAAAAAAGTATTGGTAGATGCGATCAATGTAGATGAAGAAGAGATCAAACCGGAAGCAAAACTAAATGATGATTTAGGAATTGATTCTTTGGCTGCTGTTGAATTGGCATTGGAACTGGAAAATGAATTCGATATCCGTATTGAAGATGAAGAACTGGCTAAATTGGAAACAGTTCAGGATGTTATGGATATCATTGAAGCAAAGAAGAAGTAAGTTAATAAACAATCAATGAGCTAAGCAAACTTGGCTCATTTTCAGTAAGGAGCGATGGATATGGAAACAAATCAGATCAGAGAAATCATTGAAATCTTTGAAGCTAGTGGACTTTCTCATATGGAACTGGAAGAAGGGAATCTGAAGATTCGTTTGGAAAAACCGGCTACGCCTTCTATGAATGCACCGGTGACACAAATTGTGCACACACCGATGCCAAAAGAGGTGGAGGAAGTCAAACCCGAAGAAAAGATTACGGTCAATTCGCCATTGGTAGGAACGTTCTATCGGGCAAAATCGCCCAAAGATAAACCTTATGTGCAGGTAGGAGATGTCGTTCATGTTGGTGATGTGATCTGTATGGTCGAAGCCATGAAGACCATGAATGAGATTCAGTCGGATAAAGAAGGAATCGTCAAAGAAATTCTGGTAGAAGATGGAGCGATGGTGGAATTTGATCAAGCCTTGATCGTATTAGGAGAGATGGAATGATCCGCCGTTTACTGATCGCCAATCGAGGAGAGATTGCGGTTCGTATCCTTCGTGCCTGTAAGGAAATGGGCATTGAAACAGTCGTGGTGTATTCCAGTGCCGATAAAGAGTCATTGGCGGTACAGTTAGCCGATCAGGCGGTTTGTATCGGTCCTGCCATGGCTAAGGAAAGCTACCTGAACATGCATATGATCTTACAGGCGGCTTGTTCAACGGGTTGTGATGCGATTCATCCCGGGTATGGCTTTTTAAGCGAGAATGCCAAATTTGCTCGTTTGGTTCAGGAATGTGACATGATCTTTGTCGGTCCCAGTCCACGCTTGATCGATTTGATGGGAGATAAAACACAGGCTCGAAAATTGATGAAGGAAGCCGGCGTACCGGTTGTTGAAGGCTGTGAAGACTCTTTGAACAGCGTTGGACAAGCTAAAGATGTAGCCGATTCCATCGGGTATCCGGTCATTATTAAGGCCAGACATGGCGGTGGCGGACGTGGTATGCGTATCGTTTATCAGGAAGATGAGCTGGAAAATGCGTTTATCGAAGCTAAACAGGAAGCTAAAGCTTGTTTTGAAAACGATGAAGTGTATATGGAACGGTATGTACAAAATCCTAAACATATCGAAGTACAGCTGTTAGGCGATCATTATGGTCATGTGATTCACCTGTATGAAAGAGATTGTTCGTTCCAGCGAAAAAATCAAAAAATGATTGAGGAAGCACCTTGTTCCATCTTAAAGGAAGAGAATCGACAACGTCTTTTACAAAGTGCTGTAAAGGCCGCAAAGTCGATTGGTTATGATTCTGTGGGAACCATGGAGTTTTTGATGGACTCTCAGGGACGTTTCTACTTTATGGAGATGAATACACGAATTCAGGTCGAGCATCCGGTAACGGAAGCCATTACCGGTATTGATCTTATCAAATGGCAGATTCGTGTAGCCGCCGGTCAAAAACTGACGATTCAACAGGAAGATGTTCACTGCAACGGCTATGCGATGGAATGTCGAATCAATGCCGAGGATGTAGCTCATGATTTTGCACCGAATCCCGGCCCTATTCAGTTTATGCATACACCGGGGGGCTTTGGTGTTCGTGTGGATACGGCTGTCTATAATGGCAGCGTGATTTCACCGTATTATGATTCGATGATCTTAAAGCTGATCGTGTTTGCCCCTACTCGTTTAGAGTGCATCAAAAAGATGCGGGCGGCTTTGGAAGAAACGATCATCGATGGTGTAAAAACAAATATTGAGTTTAATTATCTGGCATTATACCAGAAGGAATTTATCGAAGGCAGTCATAATATTGGCTATGCCCCGATCTTATTAGAAAGGTTGAAGGAAAATGGACAGTTTATTTAAGGAACGGAAAAAACGTCTGGATATCTTTCATCAGTGGCGTAAAAAGCCACAGCCCAAGGCCAAAGAGATTCCGGATCATGTTTTTATGACCTGTTCGCATTGTCATGCTTCTATCGCGACAATGGATCTGATTCAGGATCAATATGTCTGTCCAGTTTGTCATCATCCTTTTAAGATATCGGCTCGTGAACGGATTCGTCAGGTTGTCGATGAGAATACATTTAAAGAAACTGAAGCAAAAATGATCAGTATTGATCCCGATCATTTCCCCGGCTATCAGGAAAAGCTGGAACGTATGCAACATCAAACAGGTATGCGGGAAGCTGTGATCACCGGAGTCGGAAAGATTCAGGGACATCCGTGTGTGTTGGCAGTCATGGATTCTAACTTCTTTATGGGAAGTATGTCCGCTGCTGTTGGTGAAAAAATCACACGTGCCATTGAACTGGCCACCAAAAAGAAAGTGCCGGCTATCATCTTTTGTACCAGCGGTGGAGCACGTATGCAGGAAGGGATTCTTTCGCTGGTGCAAATGGCTAAAACATCAGCCGCTTTAAAGAAACACAGCGATGCCGGTTTACTATCCATTACCGTGTTGACCCATCCGACCACCGGCGGTGTCAGTGCCAGCTTTGCGATGTTAGGCGATATCATTTTAAGTGAGCCTTATGCCCTGGTTGGGTTTGCGGGCAAGCGTGTTATCGAAGATACGATCCATGAAAAGCTGCCGGAAAACTTTCAGACAGCTGAGTTTGTCTTGGAGAAGGGGTTTATCGATCGTATCATACCTCGTGAAAAGATGAAGCAGGAATTGGGAATGTTGCTGGGATTTCATTCCGGAAGGAGTGCATCATGAATTTAAAGGAAGCACAAAAACAAATCAGTGAGATCAAAGCCCGTCAGATGGCATTGGATGAAAAAGATATTGATACCTGGCATCAGTACCAGAAACAAATTCGTAAGCTGGAACAGGAAACCATATTAACCCCCTGGGATCATGTGGAATTAGCGCGGCGTCCTGACCGCCCGAAAGCCCAGGATTATATAGAATTGTTGTTTGATGATTTTATGGAGCTGCATGGTGATAGAAGGAGCTTAGATGATCCGGCCATGTTGGCAGGGATTGCCCGATTCCATGGCATCCCGGTTACGATACTTGCACAGTCCAAGGGAAAAACGGTGGAGGAAAATCTTCGCCAGCATTTTGGAATGCCACAACCCGAGGGCTACCGCAAGGCTCTTCGCCTGGCGAAACAGGCGGAGAAGTTTCACCGCCCTGTCATCACATTTGTCGACACGCCTGGTGCCTATCCGGGCAAGGAAGCCGAAGAAAAAGGACAGGCACAGGCTATTGCTGAATGTTTATACACTTTTTCCTCTATACAAACGCCTGTGATCTGTTTCGTGCTTTCTGAAGGTGGCAGTGGCGGTGCACTTGCGTTAAGTGTCGCAGATAAGATCTTTATGTTGGAATATGCAGTTTATTCGGTTCTTTCACCGGAAGGCTTTGCCTCGATTTTGTGGAAGGATGGATCGCGTGTAAAAGAAGCTTGTGATGTCATGAAGATGACAAGTGCAGATCTTTTGGAAAGAAAGGTCATCGATGCCATTGTTCCAGAACCATTTGGAGGAGCTGCTACCGATATTCATGGTGTAGCCGAAAAGATGGATCAGATGCTTCGTCAGGCACTGGAAGAAACATTGCATACCAAGGTGCGTACTTTAGTGGATGCACGTTATGAAAAGTTTAGACGTTTAGGAGATGGCGCATGGAAAATGTCAAAATAGTAGGATGTGGCTATGCCAGAGCCTCTTCAAAAATAGAAAATGAAGCTTTAAAAAAAGCGGTGGATACCAGTGATGAATGGATCCAAACTCGTACCGGTATTGCTTCTCGCTATATCTCTGAAACAGAGAATACCAGTGACTTAGCTATACGTGCGTCGCAAAAAGCTATACAGAATGCGCAAATCAATACCTCACAGATTTCCATGATCATCGTGGCAACCTGTACACCGGATAACGTAACCCCTTCGGTTGCCTGTATTGTGCAGGAAGCATTAGGGTTAAATGATAAACCGGTCATGGCTTTTGACATCAATGCAGCCTGCAGTGGATTCTTGTTTGCCCTGCAATGTGCAGCTTCGATGCTTCAAAAGGGATATGCGTTAGTCATTGGAGCCGAAACTCTATCCAAGATCTTAGATTGGAGCGATCGCAATACGTGTGTATTGTTTGGAGATGGAGCCGGTGCGGTTTTGATACAAAGAGCGCAGGATGGTTCTACAATGGATTTCTATGCTCGCTCTAAAGGCGATAAAGAACATGCGCTCTATTGTGCCGGACGATCTTTACAGCCGGATTTGGAGAATGTAGCACAGGATAAACCCTATTTATCCATGAATGGTCGTGAAGTCTTCCGCTTTGCGATTCAGGCGATGCCCGATGCGATTTATGGGGTGTTACAGGGACAACCGGTAGAAGAGATGGATTTGATGATCCCGCATCAGGCCAATATTCGCATTTTAGAATATGTCAGTAAGAAAATGAAATTCCCAATGGAGAAGATGTTTGTCAATCTGGATCAGTTTGGCAACACTTCGGCAGCCAGCGTGCCGATTGCGTTAGCACAGGCATGGGAAGAACACAAAATCAAAGAAAACATGGATCTGGTACTGGTCGGATTTGGAGCCGGGTTTACCTGGGCCGCCTGTAAGATCCATATCGAAGGAGGAAAACACCAATGATGATCAACCAGATGTTACAAATCAAATATCCTATATTTCAGGGAGCTATGGCCAATATTGCGACAGCTCGCTTTGCGGCCGATGTATCCAATAGTGGCGCCTTAGGTATTTTAGGAACCGGTGCAATGAATGCGGCACAGGTTGCCGAAAGTATTGATGAAATTCGGACATTAACGGATAAACCGTTTGGAGTCAATGTGATGTTGATGAATCCGGATACCGATGCGATCATGCAGGTGATTGCCGAAAAAAAAGTCCCTGTCGTAACAACCGGTGCCGGAAATCCCGGAAAATATATGGAAATGTTAAAGGCTAGTGGAACCAAAGTCTTTCCGGTCGTAGCCAGTGTAGCGTTGGCAATCCGAATGGAAAGAGCCGGAGCCGATGGTATCATTGCCGAGGGAACCGAAGCCGGAGGACATGTCAATGAACAAACAACGATGGCATTAATCCCACAGGTTGTCGATGCGGTCAATATTCCGGTCATTGCGGCCGGTGGTATTGCCGATGGACGAGGCTTTAATGCCGCTTTATCCTTAGGTGCTGTTGGTGTACAGGTAGGAACTTGTTTGTTGGCCAGTGAGGAATGTCCGATTCATGAGGCTTATAAAAATGCGGTTTTGAAGGCCAAAGATACAGATACCGTGGTTACCGGAAGAACATTAAATACGCCGGTTCGAATTTTAAAGAACTCAATGAGCCGTCAGTATTTAAAGCTGGAAAAAAGTGGAGCTAAGCCGGAAGAAATGGAAAAGCTGACCTTAGGTGGTTTGCGCAGAGCTGTTTTTGAAGGGGACATGAAAACCGGTTCGGTCATGATGGGACAGGTTGCCGGGCTATGTAAAGAAATTCGTCCGTTAGCGGTCATTTTTGAAGCGATGATGCGGGATTCAAAAAGACAGTTTGAAGAACTGAAACGGAAAATTGAGGCCTTAGAATGTTAAAACCGGTAAAGATCAAAGATAAGGTCTTGGAAGTTCCGATCATTCAAGGTGGAATGGGAATCGGCGTTTCTTTATCCAACTTAGCTCTGGCGGTTCGAAAAGAAGGCGGTATGGGTGTGATATCTGCCGCTATGCCAGGCTTTCAGGAGCCGGATTTTGAAACCCAGCCGATTCAGGCCAACATCCGTGCGCTTCAAAGAGAAATTCAGAAAGCTAAGATGACCGAACGTGGTTTGTTAGGTGTCAATATTATGGTGGCCAGTCAGAATTATGGAACCTATGTCAAGGCAGCTATAGAAGCCGGTGTTGATGCGATCATTTCCGGCGCCGGATTGCCATTGGATCTGCCCAAATACAGCGATGGTAATGTCTTGTTGGCGCCTATTGTATCCAGTGGAAAGGCATGTCGTCTGATCTGTCGAAGATGGGATTCACATCATAACACAGCACCGGATTTTGTGGTCATTGAAGGACAGAAAGCCGGCGGACATTTAGGCTTTAAGCTAAAGGAATTACAGGAAGGTACATTTCAATCTCTGGAAGAAATCTTAAAGGATGTTCAACAAGAATTGGAAGTATTTCGTCAAAAATATCAAAAAGACATTCCGGTCTTTGTAGCCGGAGGCATTTTTACTCATGAAGATATCGAACATTTCATAGAGTTGGGAGCGGATGGTGTACAAATGGCTACACGTTTTATCGCTACCAGAGAATGTGATGCGCATGAAAACTTTAAACAGATGATCATACAAGCTAAAAAGGAAGATATCGTATATGTCAAAAGCCCGGCCGGTTTTCCCGGAAGAGCGGTTCGCAATGCCTTTGTTCAAAAGACAGAGAAACAGGCAAATCAAAGAATCACAAATTGTTTAGGTTGTATGATTCCTTGTCATCCTGGTGATACACCGTATTGTATAACACGAGCTTTGATTCGTGCGGTACAGGGAGATCAGGAAAATGGTTTGTTTTTTACGGGAACCAGTGCGGAAATAATAAATGAAATGACAGATGTACATACATTGATGGAAAGCCTGAAAACAGGCAGGAAAGGATAACTTATGACAACAGCATTTCTGTTTGCGGGACAGGGATCTCAGATTGTCGGTATGGCCAAAGATTTTTATGATCATTGTCCAGAAAGCCGAGAGCTGATGGATTCCCTTACATGTGATTATGATATCAAAAAGCTGTGCTTTGAAGGACCACAGGAATCTTTGAACGATACAGCCTATGCCCAAAGCTCGATCGTAGCTGCTTCTTTAACGATTTTAGAAGCTATTAAAACAAAAGGGATTCAGGGTGATGTTTGCGCCGGTTTATCACTTGGTGAATACAGCGCGTTATGTTATGCCGGAGCGATGGATGCCCAAAGTGCCATTGATATCGTTCGTCAAAGAGGAATTTTGATGGCTAATGCCTTACCGGCCGGGACAACAGGAATGTCGGCTGTTTTGGGGTTATCGGCAGAAAAGATCGAAGAGGTTTGTAAGGAGATACAAAGTAAAGGGCTGGTTTTAGAAATTGCCAATTATAACTGCCCGGGACAGATTGTTGTAACCGGACAAAAGGAAGCCTTGGAGCAGGCAGAAGCTTTGTTGATGGAAAAAGGAGCACGAAGAGTACTGCCTTTAAGTGTCAGTGGTGCTTTCCACAGTTCTTTACTGCAGGATGCCAGTCTGGAACTGGAAAAGGTCTTACAACAAAGCAAGTTAAGTCTGCCAAAGATTCCGGTCTATCACAATATCAGTGGCGATAAAGAAACGGTAAACTCTACCGAAGATCTGATTGAAATCTTGAAACAACAGATTTGCCACAGTGTACGCTTTGAACAGACGATTCGCAATATGATTCGTGATGGTGTGGATACCTTTGTAGAGATCGGACCGGGAAAAACATTAAGTGGATTTGTACGGAAAGTCGATCGAAGCGTAAAGGTTTATACGATCAATACGGTAAAAGATCTGGAAGGAATGGTTGAAGCATGGAACAAATAGAAAAGACAGCACTGGTCACAGGGGCCGGAAAAGGAATCGGTAAAGCCATTGCCCTGGCATTTGCACAAGCCGGTTACAATGTAATCATTAACTATAACGGTTCAAAAGAAGCGGCACAATCGGTACTAAAGGAAGCCGAAAGCTATGGCGTTAAGGCGATTACGATACAGGCGGATGTATCCAATGATGAACAAGTTAAAGCGATGATCGATCAGGCAATGGAGCAGTTTGGTCGTATTGATGTGCTGGTCAACAATTCTGGAATCAATAAAGATGGATTGATGATGCGAATGAGTTTAGAAGATTTTCATAAAGTCATTGCGGTCAATCTGGAAGGAACGTTTAACTGTATCAAACATGTATCACGTATCATGATGAAACAACGTTCTGGTTCGATCATCAATATGTCCAGTGTAGTGGGTTTGATTGGAAATGCCGGACAGGCAAACTATGCATCCAGTAAAGCCGGTGTGATCGGTCTGACAAAATCGGCAGCCAGAGAACTGGCATTACGACAGATTCGTGTCAATGCGATTGCACCGGGATTTATCGATACGGATATGACAGCCAAACTGGCAGAGAAAGATAAAACAAAAATGATGGAACAAATTCCATTAAAGACATTTGGGAAACCGGAAGATGTAGCCAATGTATGCGTAGCACTGGCCAGCGATGCGTTTAGTTATGTAACCGGTCAGGTCATTCATGTCGATGGCGGCATGGTCATGTAGGAGGGTCCTATGCGAAGAGTAGTGATTACAGGATTGGGCGCTGTTTCCCCAATTGGAAATGATGTGAATACTATATGGAACAGCATTGAACAAGGTGTATGCGGGATTGCCCCGATTACACATTTTGATACATCGGATTATAAAGTAAAACTTGCCGGAGAAGTCAAAGACCTGGATATGGAAGCTTACTTCTCCAAACGTGATTTGAAGTTCAATGATCGTTTTACGCAGTTTGCCCGTATTGTTTCCAAACAGGCAATGATCGATGCCGGATTTGAAAAAGATCCGGACGATGCGATGCGTTTTGGCTGTATGATTGGTTCTGGAATCGGAGGCATCGATACGATCGAACAGGCATCCAAGACTTTGGAAGGCCGTGGTCCATCTCGTGTATCTCCTTTCTTTATTCCTATGTCTTTGGCCAATCTGGCAGCCGGTCAGGTGGCCATTGATTGGGGTTTAAAAGGAGCCACTTCTTGTGTGGTAACAGCCTGCGCTGCCGCCAGCAATGCGATTGGAGAAGCTTTCCATCGCATTCGTGACGGGTATGAGGATGTTATGTTGACAGGTGGCAGCGAGGCCGCCATCACACCATTGGCTATTGCCGGTTTCCAGTCGATGCGCGCTTTACATACCGGTGAAGATGCAAGTCGTGCCAGTATTCCTTTTGATGCCGATCGCAGTGGTTTTGTGATGGGAGAAGGAGCCGGTGCATTGATTTTGGAAGAGTTGGAACATGCCAAAGCCAGAGGGGCAAAGATTTATGCAGAGATCGTAGGTTATGGTGCCAGTTGTGATGCCCATCATATCACAGCGCCATTGGATGATGGATCCGGTGGGGCACAGGCAATGGTGCAGGCGATAAAGGATGCCAAAATCCTTCCGGAAAATATCGACTATATCAATGCGCATGGAACCAGCACTCCATTGAATGATAAAACGGAAACGGCAGCCGTTAAGGCAGCGTTTAAAGAACACGCTTATCAATTGGCCATGTCCAGCACGAAAAGTAATACCGGACATTTATTAGGGGCCAGTGGTGCCATTGAGGCCATCATCAGTATCAAGGCTCTACAAAATAGTCTGATTCCCCCAACGATCCACTATCAAAATCCGGATGCACAATGCGATCTGGATATCGTGGCCAACACACCACGAAAACAAGATATAAGGTATGCTATGAGCAATTCTCTAGGTTTTGGTGGGCATAATGCCTCTTTGATCTTTAAAAAATGGGAGGACTAAACATGTTGTCAAATGAAGAAATCAAACAGATCATTCCCCATCGTTATCCGTTTTTATTGGTAGATAAGATTGAATCGATCGATGAAGAAACCAAAACGATCGTAGGCATCAAATGTGTAAGTGCCAATGAAATGCAGTTTTTAGGCCATTATCCGCAACATAGTGTAATGCCGGGTGTTTTGATTGTAGAAGCCATGGCACAGACCGGTGCGGTATTATTGTTGAAAGATCCGGCCAACAAGGGAAAACTTCCTTTATTTGCCGGTATCAATAAGATGCGTTTTTCAAGACCGGTCGTACCTGGTGATGTATTAAAGATGACCGTACAGTTTAAACGCATGATCGGTGGTATCTGTATTGCCAGCTGCGAAGCAACAGTGGATGGCGAAAAAGCAGCTTCCGGTGAAATCTTATGTGCTCTGCAGGAGGCTTAATGCCAACGATTGGCTGTGATCTGGTCCAGATCGACAGGATTCAAAATGTGCAGGGAATTGCCAAACGTTTGTTGAGTCCTAAAGAATACATCCAGTTTCAAGAACTGCATGGACAAAGACAGAAAGAGTTTTTAGCCGGCCGCTTTGCGGCCAGAGAAGCCATTGTCAAAGCATTGCCGATACCGGTAGCGTATTCAGAAATCGAAGTCGATCCAAAAGATGTGATACATTATCAGGGCTATCAGATTCAAGTGTCCATTTCCCATGATGGACCATTTGCGATGGCTGTAGCCATTGCCTGTAAGGAGGAATCCGTGTGCGAATAACACAGATCGTTAAAGCATTACCGTTTTTACCAGCTTCCTGGATCAGTTCAAAGATTTACCAGAACAAAACGCAGGAAGAAAGTCAGATTCGTTTAGAAAAATGGAGCACATTGATCCTTAAGGTTTTAGGCTATCGATTGCAGGTACAAGGTGTTGAAAATGTGCCGATGCAGGAGACCATCTATTTTGTATCCAATCATCAGGGGACGCTGGACCCAGCTTTGATCTTGGCCAGTTCACCTGTACACCTGGCTTTTATCTCGAAAAAAGAAAATGAAACGATGCCGATCTTTGGTCGTTGGGCCTGCAATATTGGTACGATCCATTTCGATAGAGAATCTCGAGAAGGCAATGTCCATATGTTAAGAGAAGCGGCAAGGGAACTAAAGCAGGGAAAGAATCTGTTAGTATTTCCGGAAGGAACTCGTTCTATGGGCGATACCATGCACGATTTTAAGGCGGGTGCTCTTTTGCCGGCATATTTATCCAAAGCTACGATCGTTCCGATCGCTTTAAAGAAATCGTACAGTTTTGATATCAAAGGCGATAAGACAAAACGGTTAGGCATTGAGTACGGAAAACCGATTCGCCCGGAAGAATATAAAAAAATGGACCAGGAAGATCTGGCCCAACAGCTGCATGACTGGATTCAAAGTCGAATTGAGATTTCTCCGGAAGATAAATAATCGATGGATCCATCTGCTTTTTGGATCTTTAGACGGCATCGATCATCCACACCCAGTAAAATGGCACTATAGGTTTCCTGTGGAGTGATGACTTGAATCGTCCTTTGTACAAATGCCAAACGTTGACGATATAAAGATCGAAAATCATCGGATTTGGAATAATAAGAGTAAAAAGCAGTAAGAAACTTCGCAATCAGTTCGTTGCGAGGTTTTTTTATGGCTGTATAATCTTCAATTGATGCCGCAATAGATTCCAGCTCCTTGGGACGTATAAAAGAATGGACGTTGATGCCAATGCCTATAATCAGATATTCCATGTGGTTTTGATACAGTTTTCCTTCACAGAGAATACCAGCCAGTTTTTTTTGATCCAACAAAATATCATTCAGCCACTTGATGGAACAACTTAAGTTATATTGTTCTTCAATGGCTTTGATACAGGCAACTGCTGCCATAGCCGTACATTCCAGTACATCCAAAAGGTTTTCCCGGGGTTTTAAAAGTAAAGAACAATAAATCCCGGATCCTTTAGGCGAATGAAAACATCTTCCATTTCGTCCTCTTCCCTGTGTTTGTTCATCGGCCAGTATCACGGTGCCTTCCGGTAGTCCGCTATGTTCTTGAAGCCATGTATTCGTACTGTCTAAGATATCAAAAATATGGATATCATAAAAAGAAGGACAGTTTTGTTCAATATTTTCTTTATTTAAGGGATCAACATAGTAAAGCATATTTTTATCATACCATATTCATCAGGAAGGAATACAATTTAAAAGACAAATATGATATATTGTAGCGTGAAATGAAAGAGTGGATGTAGATGAAAAATATAGTGATCATCGCAACCGGAGGGACGATTGCGGGAAGTGGAGAAGCAGGCAAATCCGCGGATTATGCAGCCGGGAAATTTAAAGTGTCTGACATTTTGGCCAGTGTACCAGCCATTCAGAATTTAGCCCATATTCAAACGATTCAGCTTTGTAATGTGGACAGCAATGATATGAATGAAAGTCGATGGATCGAACTCAGAAACTTAATTCATCAATGTGATAAAGATTCTCAAGTTGACGGTGTTGTCGTAACACATGGAACAGATACTTTGGAGGAAACAGCTTTTTTCCTGAATTTGACAATTCATACACATATGCCGGTGGTTTTGACAGGTTCCATGCGACCTGCCACAGCAGCCAGTGCCGATGGGCCGATGAATTTATACCAGGCAGTTGCCCTGGCAGCCAGCGATCAGGCAAAAGGTGCCGGTGTTTTGGCCGTGTTTTCCGATACCATTTATTCAGGAAGAGATATTCGTAAATCCAACAGTTACAAGACAGATGCGTTTGAAATCGGACACTTTGGTTCTTTAGGGTACATGCGTGATGATCAGGTTTATTTTCTAAGCCAGAGTCAAAGGCCACATACTTTAACTTCACCATTTTCGGATATGGAAATTCAAAAACTTCCCAAGGTGGGAATCGTATATTGGCATTGTGATGCCGATCTAAAAATTTTAGATTACATGGCACAGGAATATGAGGGTATTGTAACAGCCGGTAGTGGCAGTGGTAATTATGGTTCGGCATGGAAAGAACATTTTCATAAACTAGCTAAAGAGCACGTAATTGTTCGCTCCAGTCGGGTTGCACAGGGAATCGTATTTGACTCCAGCTTTTTTGATCCGGATCATGATACGATACCAGCTTTTACGTTTTCACCCCATAAAGCACGTATTTTGTTGATGTTGGCGTTAATGAAAACTAGGGATAAACAACAGATTCGTACATGGTTTGAGACCTTATAATAGAATCACAATAAAAGCAGGTCACCCTGCTTTTATTGTGATTTTGCTTTCAATGTGTCTTGGATTTCTTCGAGTGGCTTTTTCAAAAATTCATTGCGTTCTTCGGTAGACATTCCCTGTAAGGCCTGGATTAATTCTTTTTGTCCTTCTTCACGGCCTTCCTCTTTTGCCCATTTGATTCGTGCATTTTCCATTCGGATGCTGTCATTGATACTCAACTGTTCGAATTCTTCATTGAGCTGATCAATCCATTTCTGGCTTATATACTTGATAATCTTGTCTGCCATGGCGATTCTTTTTTTCCTGTTTGATTATAGATTAAATTTTCTATCAAATAATATTCAGAATTATACTTACAGTATTTCAGGAATTGGCGGAAGTTCCGGTTGATCGATCCCATGAATTTCTTTGAGTTTCAGATATAAATGCGCCATGGTGATATCAATATATGGACTGACAAATAACATGCCGATTCCACAGCACAACATTCCCAAAAAGAGCCATCCGATAAAAGAGATTTCCAAAACAAAGATATTCAGTTTATTATTTTGTGTAAGCATTCGGGATCGTTCAAAAACTTCAGCAGATTCCATCTCCGGATGTTCGGCAAGAATATAAGGAACCATACAATATTCATATGCTTTAATAATGCCGGGCACGATAAAACATAAAGTCCATAAGACTATTTTTAGCTGATAGAAGAACATAACTTTGACAATGTTCCAATAGGAGGTCTTGAAAAAATCAAATAAAGTGGAAGTAGAAGGATTCTCCTTTATGGAAAGAATAAAATATTTATAGGCACCAATAAGGATCGTATGTCCTAAAAATATAGAGTATAGCCAGGATATAATTGTGATTATGATCCAAAGTCGAATCAAACTATTTACATCAATGGCATAATTTCCCAAAACAGTCAAATAAGTATGAGTTGGATTGACCAATTCTGTAATGATGGTAAAAAATGATCCTTGAAGAATACCGGCTAATACCGAAACACCTAAGATTGTCCAGTATTTATCACGCAACGTATTTTTAGCATTTTGTTTCAGTTCTTCGCGTGTCCACATAGGTTCACCTTCTTTCAATATCATTGTAGCACACATTACCTATAGATTGTATAAAAATAAAATTGTTTTGTGAACGCATAGAAACTTGTGTCATCATAATTCTTGAATGGCTATAATTTATTTCCTATAATATCTTATATGGAGAAATTTGAATTAGTATCAGACTATAAACCAAGTGGAGATCAGCCTAAAGCAATCGAAGCATTGGTTAAAGGTTTAAACGAACATAAAAAATATCAGGTTCTTTTAGGGGCTACAGGTACCGGGAAGACATTTACTGTCTCGAATGTGATTGCGGCGGTGAATCGGCCAACATTGGTCTTTGCACACAATAAAACTTTGGCAGGTCAGTTGTATTCGGAGTTTAAAGAGTTTTTTCCGCATAATCGTGTAGAATACTTTGTTTCTTATTTTGATTATTATCAACCGGAAGCGTATTTGCCGAAAACGGATACGTATATTGATAAAAATACCAAGACCAATGAAGAATTGGATATGCTGCGAATGGCGGCTGTTAATTCCGTTTTATCCAGACGAGATACGATCATTGTAGCAAGTGTGGCCTCTATTTACGGTGCCAGTAATCCGGATCAGTATCGGGATATGATCTTTACTTTGCGGGTGGGACAGGAAATCTCTCGTAAAGAGTTGATGAGTGATTTAGTTGCGCAACAATACAAACGCAATGACAGTGATCCTCTTCGTGGAACGTTTCGTGTACGAGGGGATGTCATAGAAATCACACCGGGACATACTGATACGTATTTAATTCGTATTGAGATGTTTGATGATGAGGTTGAAAGAATTTGTGAAGTCGATCCCGTAACCGGTAAAGTACGACAGGCATATTCTGTTTATAACATTTATCCGGCAAATGGTTATGCCACCAGCATGGATATCATGGAACGGGCGGCCAAGACGATTGAAGAGGAGCTGGAGGAACGTCTGGATTACTTTGAAAAGGCGGGAAAACCACTGGAAAAAGAGCGTTTGGAACAGCGTTGTCGTTATGATATAGAAGCGTTACGTGAGTTTGGTGTTTGTCCGGGCATCGAAAACTATTCCCGTCATATTGATGGTCGAAAACCGGGCGAAAGACCTTATACATTATTTGATTATTTTCCTAAGGATTTTCTACTGGTTGTCGATGAGAGTCATGTATCCTTGCCGCAGATTCGCGGAATGTACAATGGCGACAGAGCGCGTAAAGAAGTATTGGTGGAATATGGATTCCGTTTACCAAGTGCTTTGGATAACCGTCCGCTGCGCTTTCCTGAATTTGAACAGCTGATCGACCAGGCTATCTTTGTTTCGGCTACACCGGGTGATTGGGAACTGGAACAAACGCATAACGAAGTCATTGAACAGATCATACGTCCAACGGGCCTATTGGATCCTGAAGTCGAGGTTCGCCCAATCGAAGGACAGATCGATGACTTGGTGGATGAGATCAAAGAGCGAGTTGCCAGAGGGGAAAGAGCCTTGGTGACAACACTGACAGTGCGTATGGCAGAGGACTTGACAGCGTATTTAAAAGAAATGGATCTCAAGGTTGCCTGGCTGCATCATGAAGTAAAGACGATTGAGCGTACCGAAATTATCCATGATCTTCGTCAGGGAAAATACGATGTACTGGTGGGAATTAACTTGTTAAGAGAAGGATTGGACATTCCGGAAGTTTCTTTGATTGCGATACTGGATGCGGATAAAGAAGGCTTTTTACGAAGCAAGCGTTCATTGATTCAGATCATTGGTCGTGCAGCTCGAAATGCGCAGGGAAAAGTCATCATGTACGGAGATCGTATTACCGAAAGCATGGCGTATGCCATTGAGGAGACAAAACGTCGCCGAAGCATTCAAATGGCCTACAATGAAGAGCATGGTATTGTGCCTAAAACGATCATCAAGCCGATTCATGATGTGGTTAGAAGCAAAGAAACAAAAGAGATGGCGGCACGTTACTTAAAGAAAAAGAAAATGCCGGTCAAACAAAAAGAAGTAATGTTGGAGAATATCGAGAAAGAAATGCGGGAAGCAGCACGTACCTTGGATTTTGAACGGGCTGCGCAGCTTCGCGACATTTTATTTGAATTAAAAGAACAGTAGAGCAAACAAAATTTGCTCTTTCGTTTGATATGGAGTGTGGTAAAAATTGTTGTGATATATTTGCCACGGAGAGAGGTTTTTTATGTCAGAGTTTTCAGAAATGTTAGAGAATTATGTTACGACAAAGAAAGTAAATAAATATCAGATGGCAAAGTATTTGTCCATCGATCGTTCTTCTTTGCATAAGATCATACAGGGACAGCGCAACGCACCCTCCAAAGATCTGGTAAAGCGCATGGGAAAATATTTAGAGCTTTCTCCTTATGAAACCAATGAGCTTTTAGAACTGTATTCCATTTCCCTGGTCAGTCCGGAAAGATATTATCGAAGAAAAAATGTACATTCTTTTTTAGAGTCGTTTCATGCCCAACCTTCTAAAATTGAAATGCCAAGCTTTCAAAAAAGTGATTTTCAAATACAGAATAGAGATGTAGTTCCTTTTTCCGGAACACGGCAATCTTTGGAATATCTGATTTATCATCTGGTGACGCAAGAAAATGAAAGTGGCAAAGGTATGATAAAATTTCTGGGAACACCACAACTTCCCGGTTTTTCCAATATGTTTCCTTTAATACAGGGAAAAACAGTTTTACGTCATATTCTACCGTTTTCTAAATATGACAATATTTTGGAAATTAGAGATGATCATAATTTTCAATCTCTAAGCCAGATTATTTCTTTATATGCACAGTTTGCCAACCGCAAAGTGCATTATGAAACGGCTTATTATTACGGAATGGATTTTTCTCACTCCATATTCCCGCCGTTTCCTTATATGATCGTGACTTCCCAATATGCGCTTTGGTTATCTGGAAATTATCAAAATGGTTTGTTGGTACAAGATCAAGATACAGTGAAATATTTGAATCAAGTATTTGATAAGTTATATGAACAGACGACACCGTTGTTACTTCCTATCCAGGATTTGCACAGTCAGCTTGCCGTAAATCAGAAGATCATGTCTTGTAAAAGCGATACGGAGATTTTGTTTCAACTGGTGCCTTGTCTGGTTCCGTTTATTCAAAAAATTGATGTTCGAAAATATTTGTTAGAGAATATGCCGCAGAAAGAGTATTTTATCCAATCTTTTTCAACATATATTCAAAATCTGATTCATCGCCATGAACAAATTCATCCTCTTCATTTCTGCAGCCTGAATGGAATTCGACGATTCTTGGAAAAAGGTGTGTTTGATGAATTTTCAACGGATTTTTATCGTCCGTTAGATAAGGCAGATCGTAAAAAAGTCGTTCAACAGTTTTTAAAATATGCTCCTATGTATGAATTGCGATTGTTACGAGAGGACCTTGGAGAATTGAGCAATGGTTTAAAGGTATATTTGTCGGATAGTTTAGGATATATTCAGTTTATGAGCAGTGATGGTCATGTAATTGTATTGACTTTGGAGAATCCGAATTTTCTTTCATCATTTAAAGATTATTTTGAATCTATGGATGCGGATTTGTATTACCCAAAAGAAGAAGCATTGATTCTCATACAAAAATTGTTAAATCAGTATTAGGAATCCACGGATTCCTTTTTCTTTAGAAAAACTTAAGGATTTTCAACACTGGTTTTTTACATTTCTCTTTTATTCTATGTATGAATGGAGGGATCTGTATGAACGCCAGTCAAAAATGGATGTCTACTTTAACAATAGCGGGAACGATTGCTTGTGTGATCTTTCTAGTTTTCTTAGGAACACAGGGTTATTTGTTGGATCCACAAAAATTACAGTTTTTATTGTCGAAATCCGGCTTAGCCGCTCCGTTTTTGTTTTTGGCCCTGCAAATCTTTCAAACTGTGATTCCGGTCATTCCGGGAGGAATTACTAGTGCCATCGGTGTAGTCAGTTTTGGCAGTGTATTTGGTTTTGTTTATAATTATATTGGATTATGTATAGGATCTTTGATCGCATTTTGGCTGATCAAACAATATGGCAGGCCATTCATGGAAAAAGTGTGTGATCAAAAGACGGTTCAGAAATATATCGGATGGCTGGATAAAGGAAAGAAATTCGAGATTTTCTTTGCGTTTGCGATCTTTGTACCTGGCTTTCCGGATGATATTCTATGTATGATTGCTGGTTTGACCAAGATGTCGTATAAAAAGTTTATGATGATTATCTTGTTGTGTAAACCATTCGGGTTATTATTATATAGTCAAGGTTTAACGTTTTTACTGCAGTGGATTGCGGGGTTATTTTAGAAGGGGAAGAATATGGAGCATACAGTATTAGTAGTTGAAGATGAGACAGGTATTCGTAAGGCTATCTGTATTTATATGAAAAATCAGGGCTATCGGGTACTCGATGCGCCCAATGGCAAAGAGGCTTTGGAAATCATAGAAAGAGAACCGGTACATTTGGCCATCGTGGATATCATGATGCCGGTGATGGATGGCATTACGATGGTCATGAAGGTTCGAGAGAAGTATGACTTTCCTATTTTGTTTTTAAGTGCAAAAAGCGAAGATATTGATAAGATCAACGGATTGAATATCGGTGCGGATGACTATATCACCAAACCGTTTACCTCTTTGGAGTTGATTGCCCGTGTTCGTGCACAATTAAGAAGGTATGAACAAATTTTAAGTCTAAAAGAAAATCATTATGAGAATAAAGATTGTTATGTGGTGGGAGACTTAGAATTAAATACCCTGACAAAAGAAGTCAGAGTAGAGAACCGTATTGTTCATTTAACACCGAAAGAGTTTGCGATTTTAGAGCTTTTAATGAAGAATCCAGGCCGTGTTTATTCGGCTGAACAAATCTATGAAACCATATGGCAGGAAGAGGCAATCAATACAGAAACGATTATGGTGCATATTCGAAAACTGCGAGAAAAGATTGAAGCAAATCCTAAAAAGCCGGTCTATATCAAAGTGGTTTGGGGTATTGGATATAAAATTGAAAGGATGAAACCATGAAACAGGTACAAAATCTGTGTTTCAGTGGGTTTTTATTGCTTTGTGCGATTTGTTCGGCGGTTGTGATTTTCTTATATCCCCGGATTCAGTTTAGTTCAGTCACAGAGTTTGATGAAGTCAATTATGAGCTGACAGAGTCCATTGAATGGCTGATCTTAGGGAAAATGCAACAGATGGATCCATCCTATCGATTTATCCATTCTTCTGATCCGGTATTGGAGCAAAATGTGAATGATGCAGCACAGAATTCTATTCGTGAATCGATATATCTTTTAGATAATGACGAAAATTTTGCCTATCGTATTGAATGGAATGACAAAGTCTTAAGCAATCATTTTGATGAAGAGAGCAACGCAAAAAATGCTTTGTTCTATGGAGAACTCACTTATGATGAAAATGGAAATTTAAGACAATCTGGAAATATGGATGCGACAGAATTCAGCTTTTTATCTCTGTATAACTTTTATACATTGGATGGTATTGTTTCGAATCTGATGACGGACTATGATGAAGATGTAGAATTAAATCCGCCTACGGACTTAAAAGTTACTTTATTTATTCCCAAGGAAATGAAAACCGGAGGTTTAGTCTATACCTCTGTGTACAATGACTCTGTATGGGTACCTTTTGTGTTATTGGCATTATTGATCAGTTCATTTGTGATTGGTGTATATTTGCTTCTTATTTCCTGGAAGATATTGGCAAAGACACAATTCTTTAAAACGATTTTATCCTGGAAGGCTGAATTTAATATCTTCTTTTTTGGCACCTTAACCATTTTAGTCATCTCCGTTTGTATGTATATCATGGGAGTGACTATTAATGATATTCTTTTGCCGGCTATGGTACGGTACGGATTGTCGGCTGCCGGTGTATGGGTCAATATCATTAATTTCTGTTTGTTGTTTTTGTCTTTGTTCTTTATCGGTATCGATATTTACTATGTCAAGTATTCTTTGTGTTCCGGTTTTGTGCGTTTCTTAAAAGAAGATACATGGCTGGGCAATCGCATTATGGAATTGTATGGAGGAATCAAAGATCTATCAAATTATGATTTAGATCAAAAAATTAAAAGTCTGATTTTAAAAGGTGTTTTACTCAATACAGCTTTGATGTTTCTGTGTGCTTTGTTCTGGGGATGGTTGCTTGTATTGATTTATGGTGTAGTTTCCTATATTTTTCTTCTACATCAGGCACAGCGTATCGTCAAAGAATACGATAAATTGTTAGTGCGTTTAGATCGAATTGCACAAGGTGATTTTAAAGTGGATGATCAGTATCAGACTTCGATTCTGCCTTCCTTACAGGAAAAATTAGATACAGTACAGGAAGACTTTGAAGAAGCCGTTAAAGAAAGAGTGCGTTCGCAAAACTTACGAACTGAATTGATTACGAATGTATCACATGATTTAAAGACACCTTTAACAGGCATAAAGAGTTATCTTGAATTATTAAACGATTCACAGTTAAGTGCAGAAGATAAGGAAGAATATCTGATTCGATTAAATCAATATACCGATCGATTAAGCAAATTGATCGAAGACCTTTTTGAAGTTTCGAAAGCCAATTCAGGAAATATTCAATTAGAAACACAAAATGTGGACATTGTTTCCCTGGTGGAACAAGTATTGGTGGAAAATGAAACTATGTTAGAGAAAAAAGGATTGTCACCCGTTATTCGTAAACCGGAAGAGCCGATCCTGTGTCTTTTGGATGGTGATAAAACAGTACGTATTTTTGAGAACCTGTTATCCAATGTAGCAAAATATGCATTAGAGAATACACGGGTTTTTGTGACGATGGAAAAGAATCAAGATACAGTCGATATCATGATTCAAAATATTTCCAAAACCCCACTGGATTTTGATCCACACGATATCACAGAACGTTTTGTCCGTGCGGACCAATCTCGCCATGAAGAAGGCAGTGGATTAGGTCTGGCGATTGTCAAAAGTTTCTGTGAAATCCAAAATGGAAGTTTCACGGTACAACTGGATGGGGATGTGTTTAAGGCTATTGTAAGCTTTTCGGTAAAATAAAGAATGATAGAAGTATGTTTGAACTTTCGTTTAGACATACTTTTTTTAATTTAGATTGTTTGAAAAGAAGCGCTTTGTTGACAAACATTATTTTGATATTTATTATTAATATACAAAATATTGTACGTTTTTATTTCTTAATGTGAGAGGTTCATTTAATGAATAAGGTAATTGCTTATGCAAAGAAAACTATGTTAGCCATAAAAAATCCATATGGAAGTGTACTTAGAGTTTTTCCTAATGCGATTAATTCGTTTGAAAAAAGTGAGAATGTTTTGTTTTTAGGGGTAAAAGATCATTCCTCAATTCCTCATAAACTTGTTCATTTACTTGAAAGTAATAACATGGTTTTGCATACCATTGATTCTTGTTCGTTGGGAGGACGAGCTATTGATTATAGATTATTTCATCCTGTTCATGGTGGATATATGACGGGATCAAGCAGTGGAACGGCTTTAAACGTTTTTTTAGGGATAAATGATATAGGCATTGGGACAGATGGCGGAGGGTCTGTTTTAGCTCCGGCATTGTCGTTGAATCTTTTTGGCTTTATCAGTCCTTTGATTGAGCGAGAATACATGGAAAAATTTAGAAAAGTATCAACAGATGAAATTTCGTTTGTGCCTTCTATAGGATTCATATCCAAAGATTTACAGTTAATTCTTGATGCAATTTCAATTGTGTTACAGATGGATTTAGAATGTCAAAATGGAATAGACGTTTTTGAGGTAAATGAAAGTCTAAATTATAATGATCGCAAAGCTTGCATAGATTACTTACAAGGAAAATTGTCCAGGCATGATGTCGTAATTGAGTATAATAAAAACATTGATGTTTTTGGAAAAGGGGATTCGGTTTACGGTCATTACGATTTAAGAACGCAAGAAGAACAAAAAAAATCCAATAAAGGGCTTTTAAGAGTGGCCAATATGGTAGGGGCTACAGCATTAGCAATTCCATCTAACGAATTATCTAGTGGTTATGTCCTTTTTTGTAAGTCGGATTTGGCGAGTATAAGAAAAATGTTGGCAATAGCTCCGAAATATTGTCAAAAAGAAGATGCGATGATAAAAAAGTATTTTGGTAATATAGATATGTATTTTGATGAAGGTTACTTTAATAGAAAGGTCTGATGTAAGTGAAAAATTATCAAACGTTGTTATATAGTAAAAATGGATATTCATCAATGTGCTTAGCAAATATGATGCTCTCCATTCAACAGGGAGAAAGAATACCCACTGTTCAGGAATTCAGTGTAAAAATTGGATTGGCAAGAGGAACTATACAAAACGCTTTGAAATTTTTAATTGACCAAAATGCTATTGAATTAGAGTCAAGAGGGCATTTAGGAACTTTTTTAAAAAAGAAGAATATGCGCGCTTTATTTGGATTTGCCGGTATTGATTCGATTGTGGGAGTTATGCCTTTACCGTATTCAAAACGTTATGAGGGATTGGCAACCGGTTTAATTACAGGTTTAGAAAATCAATATGATATTCCAATGTCTTTAGCATATATGCGTGGAGCACAAAACAGAATAGCTATGTTAATGGATGGGCGTTATGATTTTGCAGTGGTTTCACAATATGCTGCGCAAGGTATTATTAAGAATGATAAAGTTAAAATCAGCATTGTAAAATCGTTTGGCAGGCAATCTTATTTAGCTAATCATATTTTACTTTTGCACGATAAGAATGCGAATGGTATAAGAGATGGTATGCGTATAGGAGTTGACAAAGATTCGGTGGATCAGATGAAATTAACAGAAAAAGTGTGCAAGGATTATACTGTTGAATTTGTTCCTATGAATTATAACAATGTTATTGATTTTGTGGTCAAGGGTAAAGTAGATGCTGCTATTTGGAATGAGGATGAGCTTCAAGATAAAGCGCTGGATATAAATTACATAAAAGTGAATTCAGATCATCAGTCAGACACGGAAGCGGTTTTAGTGGTTAAAAGAGAAAATGAAACGATGTTTCGGTTATTGGATGAGATTATTTCGGTTGAAACGGTACTAGATACACAAAGATTGGTGATGGAAGATAAAATTTCTCCGAGTTATTAAGGCGTACTTTCTGAGTGCGTTTTTTAGTATTCTCAAAATACAAAATTTTGGTTGAATATAAACAGCAAGTGTGTTAATATTCAAATATACAAAATATTGTATATTGATTAACCAAAATTTTGTACAATGGAGGACCTATGCTAAGTGAGAGAATTGAAATTTTAAGAGAAGCCGATGTAATTAGTGAAAAAACAAGTTTGTATGTATTAAGTGTTATTGAACAATTAGAGCATGAATTTAGTGAGAAGGAACAGATTTTAGAAATGTTTACTACGCATCTTGCAATGTGCATACAAAGAGTTTTAGATCACGAGGAAGTAGAAGAATTGGATGATTTTTTATGGAAACAAGTTGAAGAGTCCAGTAGTTATGGAGAGGCTAATAAACTACTTCAGAAATTATTAATAGATGCACCATGTGAAATACCTGAAGGAGAGAAAAAATTCTTATTGATGCATTTATGTAATTTATACCAATGACAAAGGAGGAGAAGAAAATGAAAATTGTAGTTGGTGGACAAATTAATAAGAAGGAGATTGCAGAATTTATAAAACAATATCTGCAGGAATCAAGTGAGGTTGATGTTAAAGGGGATCTAGAAGCTGTAAATGCTGTAAAAAAAGGGGAATATGACTACTATATTGGTGCTTGCAACACCGGTGGCGGTGGTGCGTTAGCTATGGCAATGGCCTTATTGGGAAAAGCTAAATGTCAGACAATTAGTATGCCAGGTAAAATCTTTTCGGACGCAGATATTAAAGCGGCTGTAGAAGAAGGAAAAATAGCTTTTGGTTTTACAGCCCAACATGCAGAAAAAGTATTGCCGGTATTATTGGATGCATTGAAAGAAAAAAATAGCTAAGGAAAAAAAGAGGTAAATATATGAAGTATATAGTAATTGCATTGATTGGTGGTTTAGCTTCCATTTTAGCAAATAGAGGAATTGCGGTATTTAACGATGGATTCAGAGCTATCGTTCCACAATATTATGATGGGTCAATTTCACGAAAAGAATTGGCAACTATGAGTTTTGCGATCAGTTTTGGACTTGTAATTGGATTTGGTATTCCGACCTCGATTGCAGCCAGTATTTTGTTGATTCATAGTGTATTGCTAGCGACAGATATTATTGGAACATGGTCTCCAGATAGTAAATTGGGAATTATTATTTCTGGTTCTGTTGGTGCTGTATATGGTATTGCATTGGTAGCTGGTTTAGATTTTATCGTTTCTTTGTTTAGTTCATTACCTTATAATTTCCTGAATGAGTTGGGAAGTGTATCGGCATATGTTATGGTTGCTTTTGCGATTTTCCCTTCTATTGCAACTGGTTTACAGCATGGATTTAAACAAGGATTAATCGTAGGCGTTATTACCGTATTATCCTATTTCTTCTTTAAAAAGTTTGGAGTATTTTCTATTGGAGATGTTTCAGTTACGTTAAGCGCAGAAGGAATGGCAATGCTGGTTGGCACAGTATTAATGTTGTTTTTTGCAACTAGAGTAAAAGGAAATGAAGAAAATTCAAATACAGAACTAGTCAATGTCTTCGAAGAAAAAATCGCCAAAATCCGTAAGAACTGGCCTTTATTGACTGTTATGGGAGCATTGCTTGCCTGTGGTACAAGTATGGTTATTGTTGCAGGAGATCCAATTTCATTAGCCTTAGCAGCAGATGGTGCTTTTTCTGAAGCTGCGTTAGCTGCATTTGCTCGTGCAATTGGTTTCATTCCATTAGTATTTACAACGGCAATTGTAACTGGTGTTTATGCACCGGCTGGATGTACGTTTGTGTTTGCGGCAGGATTATTCTTACATGGGCAGCCATTATTGGCATTAATCGCTGGTGCAGCAATCATGATTGTTGAGCTATTATTGATCAACGTTTTCGCAAAGGCAATGGACCGTTTCCCAGGTGTTAAAGAAATGGGTGAACATATTCGTACATCGATGAATAAAGTATTGGAACTTGCTTTGCTTGGTGGTGCGATTACAGCTGCAGAAGCTATGGCTGGAATGTTTGGCTTAACGGGTGTAGGTGCTATGTTTGTAATTGCTTGCGTATTGATTAACCGCATGTCTTCAAAACCAATTGTAGAAATGGCGATTGGTCCGGTCGCATGTATCTTGTTTGGTATTGTACTGAATGTATTAGCATTCTTACAGATTATTGCCTTAGTTGCATAAAAGGTATAGTTTATGAAGCTGGTTGATGGTTACACATTAATGCATGAGCATGTACACATTGATTTATCCAGAATAAAAAAAGATCTGGATACTTGCTTAGATTGCAAAGAAGAAACAATTAAAGAATTTAAACGATTATATGAATTAGGTGTTCGAAATATTCTCGAAGTTACAAATGTTGGCATGGGGCGTGATGTGGCTTATATAGATGAAGTGGCACAGGCTTCAGGCATAAACATCATTAAATCTACTGGTTGTTATAAAGATCCATTCATTCTAGAAAATGAAGTTTCGATGACTATAGAACAACTGGCAGAGTTCATGATAAAGGAAATACAAGAAGGCTTTTCAGAAGGTCATGGGAAAGCAGAAGCTATTGGTGAAATTGGTACGAGCAAAAATGAGTGGACAGCAAACGAAAGAAAACTGTTCGATGCAGCCATTTTAGCTCATAAAGTGACGAATAAGCCGATTTATTCACATACCACTTTGTCAACTTTAGCATTAGAACAAGCAAATTATTTCGTTGAGAAAAATGCTGATGTTTCAAAAATCATTATTGGTCATGTTGATTTAAATTCTGATATTGAGTATATCCTATCGGTATTAAAAACCGGTGTAAATATTGGGTTTGATACAATCGGGAAAAACAATTATTTACCAGACGATATTCGTATAGAACATCTTTTAAAGATTGAAAAAGAAGGATATTTAGGACAAGTAGTTCTTTCGGAAGATTTAACAAGAAAATCCCACCTTCTTTATAAAGGTGGGATAGGATATGCATATTTATTTGAAAATTTTCTTCCTAGATTAAAAGAAAAAGGAATGTCGCAGGAGAATATAGATAAAATGCTGATTGAAAATCCTAAGCGGATTTTAGAAAGCTAATGGGAGGTAAGTATGAAAACATATCCATTAGAAAGTATTAATCTTGAAAAAGCCATAGAGTTTCAATTTAAGATGGTTGATTGCATCACTCATCACTTTAGTGGACAAGAAACGTTAACTCGAGGTGATTTAGGTGTTGTTCCAGGATTAAATAAACCTAAGACAACATATAAAACAGAGAAAGTAATTGCTGAGTTTTTTGATGCAGAGGCAAGTATTTTAGTGAGAGGCTCAGGAACAGGTGCAATTCGCTATGCACTATATGCGGTAGTGAAACCTAATGATACAATTTTGATTCATAAAGCACCTGTGTATTCAACGACTGTAACAACAATTAAAATGTTAGGATTGCATACTATTGAGGCCGATTTTAACAATTTAGAGGAAATTGAACGTGTGATGAATAATCACTCAGAAATAAAAGGAGCATTGGTTCAATATACGCGCCAAAGTATTGAAGATTGTTACGATATAGAAGCAGTTATTAAAACAATAAAGACATGTAAAGATATTCCTGTTGTAACGGATGATAACTATGCAGTGATGAAAGTAGAAAAAATAGGCACACAGTGTGGAGCAGATTTATCTTGTTTTTCAACATTTAAATTACAAGGTCCAGAGGGAATCGGATGTATAGTTGGAAAAAAAGAGTATATTGATTTGTTGGTAAAAGAACATTATTCTGGAGGTTCTCAAACACAGGGGTGGGAAGCTATGGATGTTTTGCACGGTCTAGTATATGCACCAGTATCTTTAGCTATACAAGCACGAACCAATGATGAACTTGTAACTCGTTTAAATAATAAAAACGAATATCACTATGTCAAGTCTGCCTTTTTGGCCAATGCGCAATCTAAGGTTTTGTTAGTGGAATTTAATGAGCCTATCGCAAAACAAGTGTTGGAAGAAGCCGCTAAATTAGGAGCGTTGAGAAATCCGGTCGGTGCTGAATCTAAATATGAAATGTGTCCTTTGTTTTATCGAGTTTCAGGAACTTTCAGAGCGAGTGATCCAACTTTAGAAGATCGTATGATTCGAATTAATCCAAATCGAGCTGGTTCTGAAACAATTCTTCGAATTTTAAATGAAAGTGTGAAGAAGGTGAAGAAATGTTCTTAGACCAAACGATTCATCGAAATAAGCATTTGGTACAAACTTGTTTTCAACTTCATCAAGAACACAAAATTCGTCCAGATACTTATGTGATTGATATAGATCAATTATTAGAAAATGCGAAAAAGATGTTAGAAGTTTCAAGAAAAAATAACATTGATTTATATTTCATGTTGAAACAATTAGGGAGAAATCCATATATCGCGAAAGAATTGGTACGTATAGGATTTAAAGGGGCTGTAGTTGTAGATTTTAAAGAAGCAGCTGTTTTGATGCGACACAATATTCCCATTTGCAATGTTGGACATTTGGTGCAAATGCCCCAATGCATGGTACAGGAACTAATAAATTATGGTTGTGAATATTTTACAATTTTTTCTATAGAAAAAGCTAAGGAGATTAATGAAGCCGCTAAGAATGCAGGAATTATTCAAAAAATACTTTTGAAAGTAGTAGGCCCTCAAGACATGATCTATAGTGGGCAAACTGCAGGCTTCTATGTAGAATCTTTAGAACAAGTGATTAAAGAATTAAAAAAATTAGATCATATCAAAGTTTCAGGCGTCACTTCATTTCCAAGCTTTTTGTTTGATGAAAAAGAAGAAAAAATCATTCCTACTCCCAACTTGAGTACACTTATGAAGGCTTGTTCAATTCTAGAAAGTAAGGGAATTCAAGTAGAGAATGTTAATGCACCTAGTGCTACATGCTCATATAGTTTGGAGCAAATGAAATTCTACAGGGTAAATAGTGCTGAGCCTGGTCATGGTCTAACAGGAACAACACCAATGCATGCAAATGTGGAATGTGTTGAAAAACCTGCTGTATGCTACGTGAGTGAAATATCTCATAATTTTAAAGAAAAAGCATATTGTTATGGTGGAGGACATTATCGTCGTTCACACGTTGCCAATGCGATTGTGGGTAAAAATCTTGAAAATTCACAGCGCTATCAGGTTATTCCTCCAACCGATGAAAGTATAGATTATTATTTTGGCTTGGATAGAGAGGCCAATGTTTCAGATACAGTAATTATGGCTTTTCGGTTCCAAATTTTTGTCACTCGAAGTGATGTTGTTTTGGTAAAGGGAATACAAAAGGGCAATGCAGAAATTATTGGTATATACAATAGCTTAGGAGAAAAAATACATGAGTAAACGATTTGTCGTAATTGTATTAGATGGTTTTGGTATGCAAGCTATGAAAGATGCCAAGGAAACCCGTCCAGGTGATGAAGTAAGTTCAACATTAGGGAGCATACTGCATGATTTTCCAGATTTAAAATTACCGAATTTGGAAAGATTAGGATTGATGAATGCTTTTGGTAAAGAATCAAAGTGTATGAAGTTTTCAAAAGATGCTGTATTTGGAAAAAGTGAGTTAATGCATTTTGGCGCCGATACATTTATGGGACACCAGGAAATTATGGGCAGTTTACCCAAGAAGCCGATTCCACAGTGTTTTAGTAATCACGCAGAAGAAGTGGCAAATCACTTGATAAAACACGGACATAAAGTAGAGTATAAAGGAAACGGAAAATTAAAATACTTATTGGTTGATGACTATTGTACTGTAGCAGATAATATTGATTCTGATTTAGGGATGGCCGTAAATTGTACAGCTCCATTAGATTTTATGTCTTTTGAAAACGAACTAAAAATTGGACGCCTGGTTAGAGAAATAGTTACTACAAATCGTGTCATTGTATTTGGAGGTACAGGCAATACTGTTGAAGATATATTAAAGGCTGAGGAAGTGAGAGAAAACAAATACATCGGATTATTAGCTGCTCGAACAAAGTCTTATGATCAGGGATATCAATGTTTGCATTTAGGCTATGGTGTCGATGCATCGGTGCAAGCGCCCACAATCTTAACCAATGCAGGTTATAGAGTGTCTCTTTTTGGCAAAGTTGCGGATATCGTTCACAATGAGGGAGGAAAATCTGTTTCGTGGGTAGATACGGCAGAAGTATTAGATTTGACAATTCAAGAAATAGAATCCATGAAGGAAGGTTTTATTTGTACGAATGTTCAAGAAACTGATTTGGCTGGGCATAGTCAAGATTCTAAAAGATATAAAGAACTATTGGAAATTGCTGATGGAAAGATTGGAAAAATCTGTAGTTTGTTAGGAAAAGAAGATATTCTTGTGGTTATGGCTGATCATGGAAATGATCCTAATATTGGTCATAATAAACATACACGAGAAAATGTACCGTTGCTTGTACAGGCTGGAGATGCTCACTGTATCAATCTTGGCTTAAGAAAAACGTTATCGGATGTAGGTGCAACGGTCTGTGATTATTTTGGTGTAAATACGCCACAAAATGGTACATCCTTTTTAGAAGAGATAAAGTAAATATTTTCAGTTTATAAAAAATAGAGAGACTTTCATACGATATGAAAATAAGCTTTTTTTGAGGGATATTCTAACGATAAGTGTCCATTTTGAACTGATAGATCATTTCGGAAGTTAGGCTTCCATCTAAGTTTTCTTTTCCGTACCGAAGTTCATCTCGGGAGATCCAATAGGCACATTTCAATTCATTGGTGTCTAGACGGATCTCTTTTTCACTGTCTAATTCGCAATAAAAACCAGCTAATACATCACTGACGATACCCCAGGGTTGAGATTTATAATAGCGTATGTTTTTTACTTTTAAGCCCACTTCTTCATATACTTCTCTGGCTACAGTTTCTTCTAAAGTTTCACCAATTTCCACAAATCCGGCTAATAAGACTTGTTTTTTCATATGGGGATATTGCGCCAATAAAATTTGATCTTTATGTGTTACGGCAATGATCACAGCTGGGAAAATCCTAGGATATTCAATAACACCGCAGTTGGGGCAGACTAGTGATCGCTCTGCAGTTCCCGGTTCTAATTTTGTTTGGCAGCGGCCGCAATAGACGCGGTTTCTATACCAGTCGTACAGATGAAATCCGGTCGCATAGGCAAAACCAAAATAATCTGGCTGTGATTTAGTTACAGGTCTTAATGGCTGATAGGTAAAACCATTCTGTTCGGATACATCACTCACCAAAAAGTAAGGATGATCATCAATGGAAAATAAATAAATCGCATTCTCTGTATCTATTGACAGATCTTGAAAAGTAGGGCACTGTATGAAATCTTCTTTACTTTTTGTCAGTGCCGTTTTGCCTTGAAACGATAGAACAAAGTCTTTGAGAGTGGGTTTGATTTGTTGAAATGAATTGTCAAATGTGTGGGGTGCGATATCTTGTATCATGTGAAATCTCCTTTTGAAAAAGGCTTGGAAATCCAAGCCTATTTTGGTAGTTTAAATGAACTTTTTAAAGATACGATACGGTTGAAGACCAAACGATCATCTGTTGTATCTTTTTCATCAACACAGAAATAACCATTCCGTACAAACTGGAACTTATCCTGTTTCTTGGCATCTTTGGCAAATGGTTCGATGTAACAATGCTCTACAACCTGTAAAGAATTAGGGTTTAAGTTTAAAGAACCATCTTCATTGTATACGCCCTTTTCTTCATCTACCAGATTTTCATAGAGTCTAGCGGTTGCTTCGATGCAGTGATGAACAGGTACCCAGTGAATCGTACCTTTAACTTTACGTCCGGTAAAGCCGGAACCTACCTTTGTTTCCGGATCATATGTCGCATGAACTACGGTTACGTTTCCGTTTTCATCTTTTTCAAAGCCTGTGCATTTGACGAAGTAAGCATTCATCAAACGTACTTCATTACCGACAAACAGACGGAAATATTTCTTTGGCGGTTCTTCCATAAAGTCTTCGCGTTCAATCCAGAGCTCTCTTTCAAAAGGAAGTTGTTTCTTGCCGGCTTCCGGGTTATCCATATTGATGCTTCCTTCTACCAACTCGTATTCACCTTCCGGATAATTATCGATCACTAGTTTGATAGGATCTAAAACAGCCATGATGCGCGGTGCTTTTGGCTTTAAGTCTTCACGCAGGCAATGCTCTAGATACTGATAGTCAACGGATGAATTTGCTTTGGTTACACCGACCAGATTCATAAAGGTTTGAATGGATTCCGGTGTAAAGCCGCGGCGACGCAAGGCTGCGATTGTGACTAAACGAGGATCGTCCCAGCCATCGACAATGCCTTCATCGACTAAACGTTTGATATAGCGCTTTCCGGTGATAACATTGGTTAAATACATTTTCGCAAACTCGATCTGCTTTGGTGGCTGTGGATACTCCAATTCACGAACGACCCAGTCATACAAAGGGCGATGATCTTCAAATTCTAAAGTACAAATGGAATGGGTTACACCCTCGATCGCATCTTCAATCGGATGGGCAAAGTCATACATCGGATAGATGATCCATTCATCACCGGTGTTATGATGGGTTTGACGCGAAATACGGTAAATCACCGGGTCACGCATGTTGATATTCGGACTGGCCATATCGATTTTAGCTCGAAGCACTTTGGATCCATCTTCAAATTCACCGTTTTTCATTCCTTCAAACAGACGTAAGTTTTCTTCGATACTGCGGTTGCGATAGGGAGAATCTTTACCAGGTTCTGTTAATGTACCGCGATAAGCACGAATTTCTTCTGCGCTTAAATCACAAACATAAGCTTTTCCTTTTTTGATTAGTTTAATGGCCGCTTCATACATTTGTGGATAATAGTTGCTGGCAAACTTAACTTCGCCATCATAATGGCAGCCTAGCCATTCCACATCTTTGATGATGGAATCCACAAATTCAACTTTTTCTTTTGTAGGGTTGGTATCATCAAATCGCAGATTAAATTTTCCACCATATTCTTTGGCCAATCCATAGTTTAATAAAATACTCTTGGCGTGGCCTACATGTAAATAACCATTGGGTTCCGGTGGAAAACGAGTGACAACACCGGTATAAGTTCCGTTTTTTAAATCTTCATCTATGATACGTTCAATAAAATTCTTACCTTCATTTGTTTCCATTGTTGAACATCCTTTCACATTCTTTCCAAGTATATCATATCAAAGGCAGTTTTGGGCAGATTGTCTTTCTTTTAATAGCACAAAAAGTTCTTTCCAAAGCTGTACATACTCCCCATTTTTCAATGTGCCGTTGGCCGTTAATAGATCAAAGGTGTCGCCATGCCAATGATAATGATCTTCACTGGCACTAAATCCGTTGCGATAATAAAACTGTTTTCGTGAAATTCTTTGATCTAAATTATCGCAGGGTACACTGTCTGATTCGACGTCGATCACAATGACAGAATTTTTTCGATTTTCTTTGATCCAGTCCAAGATTTTAGAACCGATTCCTTGTCCACGGCAACTTTCTTCGGTAGCCAGATAGCGAACCTGGCAAATTTGTTTATAATCCAGTATATCTAAAAGTCCGACAAATTCATTCGCATGGGGATCTTTATACACGCCATAGAAGTGACTGCCGGGTAAAATATCCAATTCATAAAAGGGAATTCTTTCTTTTTCAGGGAAAGCTTTTTGATAAAGAGCACGAAGACGCGGATCGGTGTTTTTTGTTTCTATAAAATATAGCTTCATGGGCTTATTTTACCATGTTTGATAGGGGAGTTCAAAGCACATGAATTGCATGTCAAACTGCGAAAACCTATAATCAAGTCAAAGGAGGTTTCGATATGTCAAAATTATTAACACCGGTACAGATTGCCGGGTTGTCCTTAAAGAATAGAGTTGTCATGCCACCCATGTGCATGTATGAAGTAAAGAATAAAGATGGAAAGGTCACGGATTTTCATTTGGCACACTATGGAGCCAGAGCAATCGGACAAGTGGGATTAATCATAGTAGAAGCTACGGCTGTACAGCCGGATGGACGTTTGACCGATCAAGACCTAGGTATCTGGAGTGACGATCATATACCAGGATTAAAGCGATTGGTGGATGCGGTGCATGCCTTAGGATCACAAATTGGTATTCAGCTGGGCCATGGTGGCCGCAAGGCTCAGGATGCCAAAGTGAAGTTGGCGCCAAGTGCTATTGCGTATAATGAAGAGTACGGCATGCCGGAAGCTATGATGTTAACGGATATTAAAACAACACAGCAGGCTTTTGTGCAGGCGGCCGCTCGGGCTAAACAGGCTGGATTCGATATGATCGAGTTGCATGGTGCTCATGGCTATTTGATCAATGAATTTTTGGAGCCATTGACCAATCAAAGAGAAGATGAATATGGGGGTTCTTTAGAAAACCGTTATCGATTCATAAAAGAAATACTTCCCGACGTAAAAGAAGCTTTTGGCGGTCCAGTATGGATGCGTTTGTCTTTGACTGCCTATGATCAAACCAGCCAGCAAAACACGATAGAAGAGTATCAGCAGATCGGAAAATGGCTGGAAGAAGATGGGATCGACTGTATTGATGTATCCACCGGTGGTTTGTTAGATACGACACCAAATATTCCGATTTTTGCGGGCTATCAAGTGGCTTATACACAAAAAATGAAAGAAGCAGTCTCCATTCCGGTAACAGCAGTAGGACTGATTCATGAGCCGGCTTTGGCAGAATATCTTCTACAAAGTGATCAGGCTGATTTGATAGAAGTCGGTCGCGCTCTGATCCGAAATAGTAATTGGGTCGTAGATGCGGCAAAGATGCTTCATGATAAAAACTTTGCGATCTATAACAACTCATATCAAAGAGGGCAGTTGGATTAATTACTTATTCTAGAAAACATAAGACCTTGCTGATCTTTTTAGGATGAACAAGGTCTTTTTTTAGGCTTGAAATTTTTTGAATTTTAAATTCATATTTTGCATATAGGAAATACGTTGAAATAATCCGAACAGATCAACACAGGTAGTCCTGGTCGCTTAGGCCGGGGAAGCGTTAAACCTCGTTAACATATAGAGCCTGTTTTAATGGCCTATAAGGAGGTGTGCGCTATGACACCATTTGAAACATTGTATCTAATGTTAATGATGCTTCATATTGTTGTGATACTTCTGATTGAAATCAATCGTAGTAAATGACATATAAAAAACTACCTGTCTGGGTGTAATTAGGTAGTTTTTTATAGACTCTTAATAAATCCAAGACTCATGTTGACCTGTCTTTTTACATGTTTATTATAACACATTGCTTAATACATACAAGCAAAATATGTATTAGTGAAATGGCTAGATGGAACTAGATTTGTTTTGCTTAAGGATAAAGTATAAAAAATGTGAAAAACTAGGTCAAATCTGCTTTAGGTAAAGGGTATTCATTGAATTTTGCGTTCAATGACAAAGTTAAAATAATCATTTATAATCATGGCAAATGGAGGTCATGATGATGGAAAAGAAAATGTTAGTGACACAGGCTTTAGATCAACGAGATCTTTTGGTAAAGAAGATTTGTGATAAGATTCGTAAAGCCAGTTTTACAGAAACGAAGAAACATAATGAAGAAAAAGTTATGGAAAGAAGAGTAACACAGAAAGAATTTGAAAAGGAGGCACGTTCTTCTTATCAACAAATCATTGATTTGATTCACTGGTATGATAAAGTTGATCAGGCGATATTGCGTTCCAATGCGGAAACGATAATTGAAACAAGTTATGGAACGATGTCAATTGCGAATGCATTAGCTCTTCGCAGTCGTTTAAGCTGTAGTAATGCCTACGATTCGGATTCTAACTTTGAAGGAAACCTCATGATGAAACTACAAGAGGAACTCAATGAGAAAATACGAGTTATGGAACAGAAAAACAAGGGCTTACAGAATACGGCAGAAACTATGCGCTTGAGCATTTTGGGAAAAGATACAAAGACAAAAGATGAAACGCCTTTAAAGGTTGTTGATGTCTATGTACAGGAGAATACAACGGAATTGATTGATCCGTTAAATGTGCGCAAAAAGATTGACGAATTGAATGAGAGAAGAGAAACGATCTTAAATGAACTGGATACAAAGATCAAAGTATCGAATGCGACAACTTTTGTAGAGATCAACTGATAAAGCTTCCTGCTGCATGAAAACCATAAACTTCGTTCTCCCGTACAGGGAATCTTACATTTAGATGATGAACACAATAAATCGATATAGCTCAATTGATAGAGCGTACAGCTGATGACTGTAAGGGTAAAGGTTAGAATCCTTTTATTGATTTTGTTCCTTATGTTATTTGATCTGTATTTTAGACGATATATTCTTTGTGATTTGTTTTGTTTGAAAGTGTATTTGATCAACAATTTTGGATGAATGTTGTGCAGACATATCTATGTTGAAAACCGCGAAAAGGGTTAGGAATAGAACGAACTGTCCACTGGTTTCCTCGCGGCTATGTGGTTGGGATTCCCATTTATCTTGATAAGAATCACCTTGCGGCACGTCTGCAGGGTGATTTCTTTTTTGTGTAAAAAAAGAAGAAGATTACTCTTCTCCTTGTTGTTGAATCATATCTAGTAATGTAATCTTGGAAAAATAGTCTTTAACAAGTTCATCAAACTTTTTCCAAACTGGTAAAGTTGGACAAAACTCTCTTCGCTCACAAGGCATGGCATGTTCTTCCAGACAGGCAACACAGGCTAAACTCCCCTCCGTTGCTTTTAAAACATCATATACACTGATCTGATCTGCCGGACTGGCTAAACGATATCCGCCTTGATAACCACGGTTTGCACACAGAATACCAGAACGATTCAAAACTGGTACGATCTGTTCCAAATATTTCTTTGAGATGTTCTCTCTTTGGGCAACGTCTTTTAAGGATACATATCCATCACCCTGATAACGGTTTAAATCGATTAACATACGCAATGCGTATCTTCCTTTAGTTGAGATCTTCATAATCTATATTTTACACCCCTCTCCCTAAATTTTGAATATCTATAGAGAAAAAGAACAGATTTTTAGTTAAAAAAATCGTTCTGTTCCTTTTCAAATCGTTTTTTGTACTTTCTTACCGTGTGATCAAAGCCAAATAACATGGCACCTTCAAAAATCAGTGCACAGCCGATGATCTGTAAAATGAATGCAACCGACTGTAATGGACGAAGCCATAAGATAACGCCTACGATTAAAGCAAATACCGCAATACCTGCCGTAATCTTCCAGTTGTCAAATCCATAGTCTCTTAAAAGAAATGCTTTTTGGAGTTGGATGATGGAGTTGATGATCAACAGAATTCCAGCCAGGATTGGTAGAATCGCAATGATGGATTCCGGAGATGCGATCATCAAGATTCCAATCAGAACACTGGGCAGTCCGGCAAACAAGGGGCTGGTGTCAACGGATAGACGTTTTCCAAAATAAGTATATAATAAAGTACCGCCAATTGCGATCAAGATTACACCAAATATGCGCACCGCAATCATTAAAAAGTCATTATTTAAGATAAAGAGCAGAATTCCGGCTAGAATATAGACCAAGGCCATGATTCTGACTTCTTTAGAGTTGGGATTCATTAAACGATTCATATTCATTTCCTTTCTTTAAAATGTAGGTATCAAATAAAGCCTGATTATATGCATCTGCACCATCTGTGTTACTGGAGCGAAATACAGGTGCATCCATACCATTTTCCTTTAGTTTTTCTACCATGCTTCCTATCATGCACTGGCTTAAAAAACAACCTGTGATCGTACTGACCGGTCCCATAGTTATGTTTTCGTCAATGGCTACGCCGGCATCTCCTAACGGAGCTTGGTTATCTAAAACGATATCGGCCAGCTCAAACAAGCGTTTTTTACTTTTATGTCGACTTTCTGTGTTTTGAGAATGTTTCAGCGAGGTAATCGCAATGATCTTTACGCCTTTTTTACGCAGTCGTAAAACATATTCGATTACTAAGGCATTTCTTCCGGAGTTACTGGTTACGATTACGACATCGCCGTATCGTACATCATATAAGTGCTCCAACACATTGGCATATGCAGCCATACGCTCGATTTGCGTGCTTTTTGTCGGATGTGTCGCAAGACTCAGTTCGATTTCATCAATCGGATAGATCTTGGCATAACCACCGGCACGCGCATAAAGGTCTTGTCCGATCATATGGGAATGACCTGTGCCAAAAGTATAAATCGTATGGTTGTTACATTGTGTCTGATAAAGAAGATCGGCTGCTTCTTGAATGTGCTCTTTATTGGATTGATACACATTTCGCAGCGTTTGTTCTAAAAATTCATAATATCGTTTGGCAAAATCCATACAGAGTACCTCGGTTTTCTTTATTGTATCATTTTCTTGCGGATATGGAAATCTGTTCAAACAAATTGTCTATAAGAAGTCTTCGTTATATACTTTACCTGAGGTGATTACGATGAAAGTATGTGTTGTCATGGATAATGGTTTTGAAGAATTAGAAGCCATGGGTCCTATTGCGTTATTGCGCAGAGCCGGAATCGATGTCGATCTGGTTTGTATAGAAGGTAATGAAGTAACAGGTCGTTTTGGAGTTACGTATTCTCCGGCGATCCCATTTGATTCTTATGATTTTGATCAGGCAGATTGTCTGGTGTTACCAGGTGGTCCACATTGGCAAAAGATAGAAAAAAATGAGAAGGTGTGTGAACAGTTAAAAACTTTTGCGGCAGACAAGGTTTTGGCAGCTATCTGTGCCGCACCGACGATTTTGGGAAAACTGGGCCTTTTAGAAGGAAAGAATTATACTTGTTTTCAGAGTATGAATGAAGATTTTGGGGGAACGTATCAATATGCTTATACGGTAACAGATGGCAATCTGATTACTGGAATCTCGGCAGCCGCCAGCATTGAATTTGCGTTTGCGATTATTGAAAAACTGTTGGGACAGGAAAAAACAAAGGAAGTAAAGCAGTCAATTTATTATGATGCCGTTCACTGAATATTTTAAACAAGGTTGTAAGCCGAACCAGACCGGTTCGATTGGCTTGGAAGTGGAACATTTTTTGATTTCGCGCAACGATGGCCGTCCTATGCCTTATGATGGAGAAAATGGTATTGGACAATTGTTAGAATTTTTGCGAAAAGATTTTCCGCATACTTATTATGAACAAGATTTATTGATTGCACTAGAATCCGAGGATGTGCTGATCACACTGGAGCCGGGATGCCAGCTTGAAATATCACTACGATGTATGAACAATCTTCAAGAGATGATGGAAATTTATCTGAAGACTGTTTCTTTGATCCTGGCATATATTCATCCAAGAGGATACGATCTGATCTACAGCGGTGGACTTCCTACGATTGGACAGGAAGACGTTGTCCTGATTGATAAAGAGCGCTATCGACTGATGGCTCAATATTTTCAAAATGTATCAACCAGAGGACTGGAGATGATGAAAGCTACGGCTGCCGTCCATGTCAGTGTGGATTATACGGATGAAAACGATTTTATTCGCAAATATCGTATGGCTAATATCCTACATCCACTGTTGGCGTTTTTATCCAGTCATACACCTGTATATGCCGGAAAGAAAAATGAGGATGTCTTGTTGCGAGATTCAATCTGGTCACATACCGATCCTGCACGCTGCGGTATTCTTCCTTCGTTATTTGAAGAAAACTTTGGCTTTGATGCCTATGCTCGATTTTTAGAACAAGTGCCTTTGATCGTTATGAATGATCATGGAAATTTTATTGATGTAAAGGATCAAACCTGTGCCCAGGTGGCAGGAATATATGGATATGGTAAGACGGAGATTGCACATTATCTTTCCATGTTGTTTTTGGATGTGCGTTTAAAACAGTTTATAGAAATTCGCAGTGCCGACAGTATGCCGCCTATTTATACACAAGCTTATTGCGCATTAGTCAAAGGTCTTTTCTACAAACAGGAAAATATTGATACTTATTCTTCTTTGACAAATTCGATAGAAGATATTTTACAGGCGAAAGAAGCATTGCGTAAAGATTGTTATGATTCGATCGTGTATGGAAAGCCAGTTTTCGATTTGTTGAAAGAAATGATTTCTGATGCCAAAAAAGGTTTGACGGAAAAAGAAAAATCCTATCTTCTTCCATTGGAGGAATTGGTTGATACGAAAAGTTTGATACCCAATCTTTCGATAGAAGAAACGTATCAGAAAGCTATCTTGATGCATCCGATGGAATCTAAGGAGAGCGCATTGCGTATAACCGAAGCCATTCAAAAAAGCGAGTTGAACTTGGGTGGAAACATGTACACACGTACACTGCATATCCCAAAGATCTTTACCCAGGAAGATAAACATCGTTTTGAAAAAATCGTAGATACGACATATTCGATTTTTACCAAAGTGATTCAGGCATATAAAACCGATGCGCAGATTCGTAAACTGTTTGGTTTTTCGCGTGAATTGGAAGAATTGATCTTGTGTGAACCGGCATATACGAGTCCGATTCCGATCTGTCGGGTGGATATCTTCTATGATGAACAAACCAAAGATTTTCATTTCTGCGAGTTTAATACCGATGGAACATCGGCCATGAACGAAAACAAACGGTTAAATGATTTCCTGCCTTTCAATAATATCTTCCAACATGATCCGGAGGATTATGAAATTCTGGAATTGGTACAAAGCTGGGCCGATGCGTTTATCCAGACGATGAAAGAAGACTCTAAGGTTTGTGAAAAGGCAAGAATCGGAATCTGTGATTTTTTGGAGAATGCGTATTATACAGAACTCTATGTTTTTGAGGATGTATTTCAACAAAAAGGGTATGACTGCGAAGTGGTTGATATTCGTGATTTAGACTATAAAGATGGAAAACTGTATTCCCAAAAGACCGGTAAAGTCATCGATGTCATCTATCGAAGAGCGGTTACGCGGGATGTGATGGAGCACTATGAGCAGGTTCAGCCTTTTATTCAGGCATATCTGCATCATGATGTTTGTTGTATCGGAGCCTTTCAGACACAGCTGGTACATCATAAACAAATTACCCAGGTGCTGATGGATCCCGTTATGCAGAAGTATTTTTCGCCGGATGAAGTTTCTTTTATTGAAAAACATTGTCCGATCACATACGATTTGACACAGGATGTCGTAGAGAAGATTCAGGATAAAGATCATTGGATCATCAAGCCGAAAGACTCCTATGCATCCAAAGGTGTATGGGCCGGCATTGATCTTCATCAGGATCAGTGGAATCAGGTCGTATCCCAACATTTAGATGCGAATTATATCGTACAAAAGTACATTACACCATACAAGACAAAGAATATTGATCTGGTTAATTTTGATGAATTTAAGGACTATTCCAATATGAGCGGTCTGTATGTATATAACGGACACTTTGCCGGGGTATATTCACGCTGCAGCGATGGTGGGATCATATCGACCCAATATAATGAAAAAACGATTCCTACATTGTTTCTTCGTTGACAAAGTACAACTCCTTTTTTAAAATATAGGAAATACAAAGAAAAGAAAGAGTACATAAAGAGGAAGGCTTAGAGAACTTCTGGCTGGTGAAAAGAAGAACGGAATCTTTATGGAATACGTCTTGGAGTAGGATGCCGAAATAAGTAGGTGGTTCCGGGTACACCCGTTATAGTGTTAGAGTATGTTGGTACTCGATAAGGAAGAAACTGTGAGGTTTCTTTGAACTAAGGTGGTAACGCGATCGTCCCTTTCGCCCTTATGGTGGAAGGGACTTTTTGTATAGGAGGAAACACGATGATCATTGTATTTAAACAAAATGCGAAGGAAAATGAAGTAAAACGCGTATTAGACAAAGTTGAAAAGCTGGGATTAAAAACTCATATTTCTCAGGGAGAAGAGACTTTGATCGTGGGTTTGGTAGGCGATACAACACGTGTCGATCCAAAACGTATCGAAGTCGAAGAAAGCGTTGAGCGAATCATGAAGGTCAGCGAGCCTTATAAGCTGGCCAATCGCGCCTTTCATCCGGAAGACTCTGTGATCGATGTGGCTGGTATTCCGGTAGGCGGCAAGGCTTTAACTTTGATTGCCGGACCTTGTTCGGTAGAATCTAAAGAGCAAGTATTAGAAGTTGCCAGACGAGTTAAAGCCAGTGGTGCCAATCTGTTAAGAGGCGGCGCTTTTAAACCAAGAACATCGCCATATTCTTTTCAGGGAATGGGATCTACTGCTTTAGATTTATTGGTAGAGGCAAAAGAAGAAACCGGATTGCCAATCGTTACGGAATTGATGTCCGAAAAACATATTGATGAGTTTAATGATAAAGTCGATCTGGTACAGATCGGGGCAAGAAACATGCAGAATTTTGATCTATTAAAAGAAGTGGGACAACGTATTAAAAAACCGGTTCTTTTAAAACGCGGTTTATCCAATACGTATGAAGAATGGCTGATGTCTGCCGAATATATCATGGCCAACGGAAATCCAAATGTCATCCTGTGTGAAAGAGGCATTCGTACCTTTGAAACATACACACGAAATACCCTGGATCTTCAGGCGATACCGGTCTTAAAACGATTGACCCATTTGCCGGTTATTATTGATCCCAGCCATGCCGGTGGTAAATGGTGGTTAGTAGAACCAATGGCCAAAGCGGCAGTTGTAGCCGGATGCGATGGTTTAATGATCGAGGTGCATAACGATCCGGAAAATGCCCTTTGTGATGGGCCACAGTCTTTAAAACCAGACCGCTATGATAACTTATTAAAAGATATTCGCAAGCTGGAGGCAGTACGATAAAAAAAGCAGGCAAAATTTTGCCTACTTTAAGAAGAAATGTATCATTTTATCATAGATTCTTTTGTATGGTTGATAGCGCATAGGAAGATCGATCCATGTCTTTTTATCAACCATGCTTTTTTTATGCGAGAAAGTATCAAATCCGACTTTACCATGATAACTTCCCATGCCGCTGTCACCGACACCGCCAAATCCCATCTGTGTCGTAGCTAAATGTATGATCGTATCATTGATGCAGCCTCCGCCAAACTGACAGTGTTGTTTGATCTTTTCGATATTTGTCTTATTTTGCGAGAAAATGTACAGAGCCAAAGGATGTGGATGCGATTCGATCGTGCGGATTGCTTCGTTTATGTCATGATACGTCAGTATCGGCAACAATGGACCAAAGATTTCTTCCTGCATGATGGCATCTTTCCAGGTGATCGAATCAAAAACAGTGGGTGCGATCTGTAACGTTTGATGATTGGTTTGTCCGCCATATACGCACTTTTCTTCATCCATCAAAGAACAAAGACGATGAAAATGTTTCTCATTGATGATTTTTCCATAATGGACATTTTCCAGTGGTTTTAAACCATATTGCCTTTGAATTTCACGGATCAATGCTTGAATCAGATGATCTTTTACTTTTTCATCACATAGAATATAGTCTGGTGCCACACAGGTTTGGCCGCAGTTTAGATATTTTCCAAAGACGATACGCTTGGCGGCCAAATCAATTTTTGCACTGTCATCAACAATACAGGGACTTTTTCCACCTAATTCTAAGGTGACCGGTGTTAAATATCGGCTTGCCTTTTCCATGACAGTATGACCGACATTTTTAGAACCCGTAAAGAAAATATAATCGAACTTCTGCTCCAGTAAAGCCTGGTTTTCTTTTCTTCCACCGGTGATGCAGGTGACATATTCCGGATCAAAGGCGAAGCGAATGATCTTTTCGATGATGGCACTGGTGTGTGGAGAATATGCACTAGGTTTTAAAATGACAGTATTACCGGCGGCAATCGCATCAGCTAACGGATCGATTGTCAACATAAACGGATAATTCCATGGCGACATAATCAGTACGACTCCATAAGGAGAAGGCTTGATAAAGCTGCGGGATACATATTGTGATAGTGGGGTACGAACTCTTTTTTCACGGGCAAATTTTCGGGTGTGTCGTATCATATAGGTCAATTCGCTTAACGCTAGACCCACTTCACACATATAGCTTTCCGTATTGCTTTTTCCTAAATCTTTGCGCAAAGCTTCTTCAATTTTATCCTGATTGGCCAAAATGGTATTTTTTAATCGCTGCAGACTTTCAATACGTTTTTCCACCAGTAATGTGGCACCGCTTTGAAAGTAGGCGCGTTGTTTTTGTAGTATGGCTTGAATTTCTTTAGTTTCCATGTCCGTCCTCCATCAATTTTCTATAATACTGTTCCAGCTCTTTGGCATTCATTTCCTTAGGAACCGGATATAGTGGATTTGCCTCATGGGCTGCCTGTTTGGCAAGCATAGGAATGTCCTCTTCACGAATCTCTTTGAAAGTATCCGGAATCGAGAATACGGATTTCATTTCTTTGATGGCTTGAATAAAGGCTTTGGCTCTTACAACTGGATCAGAGTCTCTGCTGGTACCGGAGACGATAGCCAATTCAGCCAGCTTTTTGGTTGCGTGTTCGCCATAAGCTTCCAGGATCATTGGCAGTATGACGGCATTGGCATATCCGTGGGGCACATTGTATTGTCCACCCAGGGAATGTGCAATCGCATGTACATAACCAACATAAGATTGTGAAAACGCATTACCGGCTAAAAAGGCGGCCTCCAACATATTTTTTCGGGCATCCAGATCATTTCCGTCGTGTACCGCTTTGGCAAGATTCATAAAAATAAGCTCGATAGCTCGTTTGGCATCAGCCCTTGTTTCCTTTGTGGTTGAATTTCCAATATAAGCCTCTATGGCATGGGTTAAGGCATCCATTCCGGTTGTTGCGGTCAAAGAAGGCGGCAGTGTTTTTGTCAAATACGGGTCTAATACGGCATAACGTGGAATCAAAGGAAAGTCATTGATCGGATATTTATGACGCGTTTTAGAATCTACGATCACAGCCGCCAATGTGGTTTCACTACCGGTACCAGCGGTTGTCGGAATAGCTATCAGTAAAGGAATCCTTTTTAGTACCTTTAAGATACCTTCCATTTTGGCCAAATTCTTTTTAGGCCGGGCAATTCTGGCGCCTACCGCTTTGGCACAGTCAATGGAGGAGCCACCGCCAAAACCAATCAAGGCTTCACAGTGATGATCGATATAAAGCTTACGTGCTTCTTCGACATTGTCGCTGGTAGGATTAGGTACGGTGTCATCATAAACGATACATTCAATATCTTGATTTTTAAGCTCCTGTTCCAAAGGAAAACTTAATCCAAAAGAGCGAATGCTTTTATCGGTAATCAATAAGACAGTCGAAATCTTCTTTTCATGAAATAAATCCGGTAAAGCAAAGATACTGGAAAGTATTTCCGGTTTTCGATACGGTAAAAACGGTAAAGCTAAATGCAGTACGTTTTGATATATGCGACAATAGAATTTCTGGATCGGATTCATAAGATCTTCCTTTCTTTGATATTCAAAGTTTCCAAACCACGTTTTATCACGAGCCAAACATCGTGTCAATAAAAAAGATGTCGCAGGACACCTTTTAAGATTCTTCGTTGAGAAGATGAAGTTTTTCAAATGCGTAGAACAGTAATGACATCAACATTCCGGTAATGCAGGCAAGAACCATTCCGGATAAGGAGATACTTCCAATGGTGATGGTTACACCGCTTAAACCTACAACGAAGACAACACTGGTCAGTACCATGTTCACACTCTTTCCATAATCGACTTTATTGTCAACAAGGATGCGAAGACCACTGGTACCAATCATTCCGTACAATAAGAAACTGATACCGCCGATGACCGGGTTGGGAATCGTCTGAATCAATGCGGCCAACGGTCCGATAAAGGAACATATGATGGAAAGAATGGCAGCGCCGGCAATGACTTGAACACTATAGACGCCGGTAATGGCCATAACGCCGATGTTTTCTCCATATGTTGTCGTAGGAACAGAACCAATTAAACCAGAAAGCATACTGGAAAAGTTATCGGCAAACAAGGAACGGTGTAAACCTGGATCTTTGATCAGATCGCGTCCGACGATCTTCCCGGTAACAATCTGATGTCCGATATGTTCACTGGCAATAACCAACAACACCGGAAGCATCATTAAGATCGCATTGATATCAAATTTTGGGAAAGAAAAGTTAGGCAGGGCAAAGAAGCTTGCCTCAACAACAGGTGTAAAGTCGATCATTCCTACACAAACAGCTGTGATATAGCCGGCAACAACGGCAATCAAAATAGGAATGACACTTAGAAACTTCTTAAAGCAGACACTTCCGATCACGGCAACGCCTAAAGTAACACCAAAAACCAGAACATTGTTGAATTGAATGACTTCATCCAATAACCCGGCGGTACTGGCAGCACTGGAAGAAAGTTCCAGACCGATCAATGCGACAACAGGCCCCATGGCTGCGCTTGGCAGCACGACATCGATCCATTTTGTACCAAATTTATAAATGATACCGGCAAGCAAACAACCACAAAAACCAACCGCAACAAATCCTCCAAGGGCATACTCATATCCCATGCTGGCAATAATGGCATTCCCCGGTGCGATAAAGGCAAAACTGCTTCCTAGATAAGCCGGTGCTTTTCCTTTCGTGATAAAGATGAATAGTAAAGTACCGATACCATTCATGAATAGAACAACAGCGGGGTTGATTCCAAACATAAACGGAACAAGAACACTGGCGCCAAACATGGCGAACATATGCTGAATACTTAGTGGCAGCAATAGTTTGCCAGGAACTTTTTCATCAACTTGTATAATTCTTTTGGCCATATATCCTCCTCTTAAAAATTTTCTTTTCCCAATATACCATAAAACAGAAGTGGAATTCTACTGATTTTGTTGTATAATGAATAGGCAAATGCGCCTGTAGCTCAATTGGATAGAGTACTTGATTCCGATTCAAGCGGTTGTAGGTTCGAGCCCTGTCAGGCGCGCCATAAAATAAGGAAGACATTCACTGGGTAGTGGATGTTTTTTTGTGCAGAAAAGTCTTTAATCAGTTCCATAAAAGCCAATAAGGAACAATTTTTAATAATTCATGAATATGAATTTAGGGTTCTTACATAAAAGCCTCAAGTATTTGAGAAAAAATTTATCGTTTCAGATATTGAAAAATGTGAATTTTTGTCTTGTAAAAGTTACTATATGTTTTGTGTTATTCGTTGGTTTTATTCTTGCGCTTTTTCTATCAGGATACTGTTCTTCTTCATTTGACAAATACTCTAATGTTAAAATTCTTGGTATCGAAATAGACACCTTTTTAACTTTCTAAGAATCTTTTTTAGTATGCTAACTAGAAATGTTGCTCTGTTCTATCCTCTCACGCAATCACTTGTGCACAGGAGTAAAACTGCTTGTCCATTCTTTGTTTATTTAAGCTTTCTTTCTAGAATTGGGTTGTTTTATCCAATATTCTTTATCATAGTGTGGAGGACGAAATATAAAAAGTTATTTCTATCAATTATGTATATCTTGAGTATATTTTTTAAATTATTGCGGATTTTTAGAAGTTATTATCGAATATTAGGTTTAAACCATAGATATGCCTGGCCTATACTATGGATAGAAGCAAAACGTTTTGTCAAAAAAGAATGAATGTTTAAATTCAGTATGGAAGCCGGTTCTAAAATCATGCAGCGTCCAAATATTCCTATTTTTTATATGGAAATGATATATAGAAATGGATGCGAATATTAATTAACACAACAAAGAAGGGAGATGTACAGTTGGGAAGGGAAAACTGTACAAATAAAATTATGAAAAAATTTGTGATATCATCGATTTTGGCAGCTTGTATGGCTTGTACATTGATTGGTTGTTCTGGCCAAGAGGAAAAGGATAATACATTGGTTATCTATTCGCCAAACTCTGAAGGATTAATCGAAGCGGTTATCCCGGCATTTGAAGAAGAAACAGGTATCAAGGTAGAACTTCAACAAGTCGGTACGGGTGAATCAATCAAGAAATTGGAAGCTGAAAAAGATGATCCTGTGGCGGATGTAATGTTTGGTGGGCAAAATTCACATTATTTAACAAACAAAGATTTATTTGAGGAATATGTTGGTGAAAATGATGGTTTGGTAATCGAAGAATATCAAAACAAATCCGGCATTGCTTCAAGTTACACGTTAGATGGAAGCTGCTTAATTGTTAATACGAATTTAATCGGAGATATTAAAGTAGAATCTTATGAAGACTTATTAAATCCAGAACTAAAAGGAAAAATCGCAACGGCAGATCCATCCAATTCATCCAGTGCTTTTGCACAGTTGACAAATATCTTGTTGGCAAAAGGTGGTTATGAAAGTGACGAAGCCTGGAAGTTTGTAGAAGATTTGTTTAAGAATATTGACGGTAAAGTATTATCAAGTTCAAGTTCGGTTTATAAATCAGTAGCAGATGGAGAAATGGTCGTTGGTTTATCTTATGAAGATCCATGTGTAACGTTAGAAAAGGATGGAGCACCTGTTAAAGTTGTTTATCCAAGTGAAGGAACAGTATATCTTCCAGCTAATGCCGGTATCATTAAAAATGCCAAGCATATGGATAACGCAAAGAAATTCATCGATTATCTGCAATCACAGGATTGTCAGGATAATTTGGGATTGACCACAACCAACCGACCTGTATTAAAAGATGTTCAGATTGGAGATATCATGAAGCCAATTTCTGAAATTAAAACATTGAAAGAAGATAGTGAGTATGTCATTGCTCATAAAGATGACATTGTAGATCACTATAAAGAAATCTATACAAGCATTTCTTCTGAGAAGTAAAGGAAAGTTGTTTATGAGCAAGATTTCAATTCAATCAGCGGTCAAGAAATATGGGGATGTGACAATCATCCCCGATCTTAACTTAGAAATAAAAGACGGAGAATTCTTCACACTGTTAGGCCCTAGTGGTTGTGGGAAAACAACATTACTGAGAATGATTGCGGGATTTAACAGTATCGAAGGTGGAGATTTTTACTTTAATGAAGAACGAATTAACGACAAAGATCCCAGCACACGAAATATCGGGATGGTATTTCAAAACTATGCGATATTTCCACATTTAACAGTTCGACAAAATGTAGAGTTTGGTTTGAAACAAAGGAAGTTACCTAAAGAAGAAATCAAAAACTATACGGATAAATTTTTAAAATTGATGAAAATTGAAACGTATCAAGATCGCATGCCGGAAAGATTGTCCGGTGGGCAGCAACAACGTGTAGCTTTGGCTAGAGCTTTAGCAATTATGCCGGATGTATTATTGATGGATGAGCCACTTAGTAATTTGGATGCGAAATTGCGTGTGGAGATGCGTGAAGCGATTCGTGCCATCCAGGAAGAAGTAGGGATTACTACTGTTTATGTAACACATGACCAGGAAGAAGCCATGGCTGTCAGTGATCGTATTGCCATCATGAAGGAAGGTGTGATTCAACATATTGGAACACCGAAAGAAATCTACCATCGCCCAAACAATGTGTTTGTAGCTACTTTTATTGGAAGAACCAATATTTTAGAGGCTCATGTTCAAACCATTGGCAATGAAACCATGTTAAAGATCAATGACGATAACTGGATACCGATTACACTGCCTAAAATCATTCCAGATCAGGAAGTAAAGGTTTCCATTCGACCGGAAGAATTTGAATTTACCACGGAACCGAATGGTATTCCGGCAGCAATCGAAGATAGTATTTTCCTAGGGTTATATACTCACTACCATTGCCGTCTAAAAGATGGGACACAAGTGGAAGTGGTCAGAGAATCGGATCTAAAAGAGAACATTCAAAAAGGAAGTATAGTTCATTTGTCTATCAAAACGCATAAGATCAATGTGTATGATACAACAGGTGAAATCAACTATACGTTGGGAAATGAAGCATGAAATCAAAGAAGATAAAAATAGATCCGTGGAAGACCATTACGATTGTTGTCATTACCCTATATACGTTGTTTCTGATTTATCCGGTGGGAAAACTATTACTGCAAGCTTTCTTTGAGTCGGGAACGCATCAGTTTACATTGGATTATTTCACTAAATTCTTTTCACAGTCGTATTACTTTGATACGTTGATGAACAGCTTTAAGGTTTCCATTTGTGCAACGATTTTATCTTTAATGATCGGTACACCGTTAGCTTATTTCTTTACTTTGTATCGAATCAGAGGCAAAAAGCTGCTGCAAATCTTAATTATCGTAGCTTCCATGTCTGCACCGTTTATCGGCGCTTATTCCTGGGTGCTTTTATTAGGAAGAAATGGTGTGATCCTGCGCTTTTTCCAGGATGTATTGAATATTCAACTTCCGGATATTTATGGATTTGGCGGTATTTTATTAGTATTTACACTCCAGTTATTTCCTCTTGTATTCTTATATGTACAAGGTGCATTAAGAAATGTAGATAATTCCTTATTAGAGGCAAGTGAAAACTTAGGCTGTACCGGAGCCAGACGATTTTTTAAAGTCATTATTCCTTTAATCGTTCCGACTTTACTGGCGGCAGCACTCTTAGTGTTTATGCGATCATTAGCCGATTTTGGTACGCCGATGTTGATTGGAGAAGGATATCGAACTTTCCCGGTATTGATTTATACAGAGTTTGTCGGGGAAGTCGGAGGAAGTGAGGGCTTTGCGGCTGCTATTGCAATCATTGCTATTTTGATTACAACAATCGTATTCTTAATTCAAAAATATATTGCGAATAAGAAAAGCTTTACAATGAATTCGCTGCATCCTATTGTAGAAAAAGAGGCCAAACCATTTGCCAAAGCAGGGATTTATATCTATAGCTATGGTGTTGTTGCCTTAGCTATATTGCCACAGCTTTATGTCATCTACACTTCTTTCTTAAATACACGAGGAAAGATCTTTGTGGATGGGTATTCGTTAAATTCCTATCAAACGGCATTTTCACGAGTAGGAAATTCTATACAAAATACCATTTTTATTCCGGCAGCTGCCCTAGTCATCATTATTTTGTTGGCTGTATTGATTTCCTATTTAACAGTACGTAGAAGAAATACCGCAACCGGATGTATTGATGTGCTCAGTATGATTCCTTATATCGTGCCGGGAACTGTTTTAGGTATTGCCCTTTTGACATCGTTTAATACAGGTATTGCCAATTCAGGAATCTTAGCGATTGCGGGAACTTCATTGATTATGATCATTGCGCTGGTCATTCGTCGTTTGCCTTACACGATACGATCTTCAACAGCAACGCTACAACAGATACCGATGAGTATTGAAGAAGCAGCGTTAAGCTTAGGTTGTACGAAGCTAAAAGCATTCTTTACCATTACTGTGCCTATGATGGCCAATGGAATCATTGCGGGTGCTATTTTGAGTTGGGTTACTATGATATCTGAACTGTCAACAGCCATCTTGTTATATACGGTAAAAACGCAAACATTGACAGTTTCGATCTACCAACAAGTATTGAGAGGAAATTATGGGGTGGCCGCTGCTCTATCGACCATCTTAACGATATTGACAATTATCTCACTGTTAATCTTTATGAAAGTATCAAAAAGTGATAATCTAGAAATATAATATGTATTATTGGCTATTTTACATTGAGAGCCAGATGTAAATAGAAAACTAAATTCATTAGAAACATAGCTTGTCTAGAGGTATAGAGGTCTATATCTCTAGTTTTTCATATGAAGGGAAGATATTTATGAGCAAATATAAGATGAAATTGTACCACTCGATGGAAAAACTGACCAAAATATACATTCTTATATTTGTAATGATATTTATCATCATTCTTATCATCAGTATGTTTATCACACAAGTTCAAAAGAATGAGAGAGTCATACAAGATTATACAACGATCTTAGATACTATTTTTACAAGCTTTGAAGAGAATATACAGTTCCATAACCACAACAATAATTTATTAGCTTATCTTGCGCATCCGGAAAATGAAGAAAAAGTATTTCAAACGTATTATCACTACAAGTCTTCCGTTCCGATTGAATGTGAGATGTTGTTGTTTGATGATCAGGGTCATCTGATTTTTTCTTCCACCGGTGATATGCATAGTGTAAGGAAAACACCAAATTTCAATAGAGATGAATTAAAAGAAGGCGAATATATCACAAGTACGATTCGGGAAAAAGAAGAAAAGTCAAAATTAGTTTTAACAACAGGCGTTTTTCAGAATAATGTATTAAAGGGTTATGTCTCTTACTATTACGATCCCAATTCATTGAATTATGAATTGAGTTTATTGGAGGATAAAGGCTCCATTATCGATAAATTTGGCAATGTGATCGCAACAAGTACGCCGGAATATATTTCCGGATATTTAAAACGATTGGATCATGGATTAGATACATCCGGTTATCATATCCGAAATGGTGATTTATTACGAATTCAAGTCAAAGGCTATAAAGACGGAATACAAATCGTATCGATCGTTTCTTTCCTGGATTATTTGATTTTATATCGGTCGGCCATTCTTTTTATCTTGTTGTTTTCCCTTGCGACTTATTTGATCAGTAAAAGAAATATTATGATGTTGGCCAAAAGCAACAGCAGCAGTATTGATAAGTTAGTGGAACAGATGGAAATCATCAAAAAAGGAGATATCGATCATCTGGTGACCATTGATACCGATGATGAATTTCAGATGTTGTCAAAAGATATTAATAATGTTGTTGTGGCGATTGAAAAAGTAGGAAGACGGAATGGTGAATTGTATTATTTAAATAAGATCAGCGAGATGAAACGACTGGAAGCTCAGTTTAATCCGCATTTTCTCTATAATACGTTAGAAACGATTCGATCGGCAGTCCTATTTGATGCCAAAGCCGTAGATCGTTTGATCTTGAAACTAACTTCCATTCTCCGCTACAGCATGGATAATTCCATTTCACAAGTATATTTTATAGACGATTTAGAAATCATTCAGGAATATTTAGATATTCAGAATTATCGCTATAAAGATCGTTTACAAGTTACTTTTGATATTCAGGAAGAATGTGAAAATCAAATTATTCCACGTTTAATGATCGAACCACTTTTAGAAAACAGTATTAAAAACGGTTTTCGATATCACCAGACTTTGTGTATCCATGTAAAGGCTTATATCGAAGACGATAAAATGTATGTCAGCGTTCAGGATAATGGAAATGGAATCGCTCAGGATAAGCTGGAGGAAATCCGTTACAATTTAGAATCTGATCAAAACCAGATGAATCATCATGGGTTGTACAATTTAAATCGACAGTTAAGTTTGATGTACGGCATCGACAGTAAATTAAGAATTGAAAGTGTTCTTGGAGAAGGAACAACGGTAACGATCTGTATTCATCTAAAGGGGGCAAAATATCATGTATAGAGTAGTAGTCATTGAAGATGAAGAAGCAATTCGCAAGGGAATTATCATGTCCATTGATTTTTCCGCTTTGAACTGTATCTTAATCGGTGAGGCTAGTAATGGTGTAGAAGGCATAAAACTGATTCAAGAAAAGAAACCAGATATAGTAATAACCGATGTCACCATGCCTTTAATGAGTGGTATAGAAATGATTGAACAAACTCTAGAGTACAATTACACCTCGATCATCATTTCCGGTTATGATGAGTTTTCCTATGCGAAAAAGGCGATTAAATTAGGTGTATGTGATTATTTGATGAAACCTATTGATAAGGAAGAATTGAACAATGTGATTCAAAGTATCGTTTCTAGTTTTGATTTATCCAGTAAAATTAGCGGATTGTTGAAAGAAAAAAATCAGATCGAACATATTCAACTTCTAGAAACTTTAAATAAAGAAGATCATCTGGTTGATAAAATCATGGAATACATCAATCTTCATTACTCAGAAAAGATATTTTTATCCGATATAGCCGATGTTTTAAATTACAGTGAATCTTTATTATCAAAGCGATTTCGAAGAGTTACACAGATGACCTTTAATGAGTATTTAAATCGTTTCCGCATTCAAAAGTCTATTGAATATATGAAAAAAGGAACTTATGGTTTAACAGGAATTTCGGATATTTGCGGATTTAGTGACTATAAATATTTTAGTACGGTGTTTAAGAAGTACACTGGTTATACGCCGAGTCAGTTTACCAATATGATTGTATTGTAGATATAACTGAAAATTTATGAATCATAGAATAATAAAGAATGTTAAATAGATATCAGGAGATCGTGCAAGTTTCGTACACAACTTATATGATCTCTTTATTTTTTTATAGAAGCGTAAGTTTTACTGCGATTTTACCTATCTATTGCGATAAAACCAGAATTGACCGTTATACTGAATATAAACAATTTAGTAAATGTAAAGAGGTATGAATATGTATAAAACGATTGTCATAGGCTATACACCAAAAGCGAATGATCTGGCACAAAAGATAGAAGAAAAGGCAAATGAGATGACGCAAAAAGGTTATACGCTGATTACTTTTTCCATAACAGGTTCAGCTAAATCTATTTTGGTGTTTGAAACAAGTAAAACATGATGGGATATTCACAATCGAATATCAGAGAGAAAGGAAGAAGAGGAAAACGAATATGAACATTATTCTATATGGTTCTCGTTATGGAACAGCTCAAAGATATGCGAAAGAACTTTCCAAAAGAACAAATATAAATGCTGTTTCTTTTGAAAATGTTCAAGACATAAATACGTACGATAAGATCATTTATATAGGCAGTTTGAATGCAGGCAGTGTTTTAGGGTTGGCTAGGACATTTAAAAAGATAAAAGATGCTTCCGGTAAAACAATTATTCTTGTCACGATTGGTTTATCAGATCCTTTAGATGATAAGAATATTCATGCTATAGAAAAGAATATACGCAATCAAATACCAAACGAAATTTTCAATTCTATAAAAAAGATCTTTCATTTCAGAGGTGCCATTGACTATAACAAGTTAAGCTTTGGACATAAGACAATGATGAAATTGTTATATAATGCGATAAAAAACAAACCAGAGGAAACATTAACGGCCGTCGATCGAGCCATAATAGAGACTTATAATAAAAAAGTGGACTTCACAAACTTTCAAGATCTCGAAAAAATAATTTGTGAAATATAAGAAATAGAGCTTTTTTTCTATATTTCTCATGCAACGAGAATGAATCTTGTGACATGTCATTTTATAACTCCGTTCCATAACTTATAGTTTTATCGGGAGGAAAGATCATGAACCAAAAAAAGATTGGTGATTTCTTAAGGAAATTAAGATATGAAAAAGAACTAACACAGATACAATTGGCTGAAATTCTATTTGTATCCAATAAGTCTGTATCAAGATGGGAAAAAGGAAAGAGTTTACCGGATATTGATATTCTTATGAAGTTAGCTCATTTTTATGATGTGAGTCTTGAGGAATTGTTGGATGGTCAAAGAAATGAAATGGCAAATAATACGGAAAGTACAGCTTTAAAAGTGGCTGAATTTGAAAATGAAGAAAAGAAGAAAATGAAAAGAATTACTCAGATACTTGTTCTCTTTAGCATGGTGCTGATGCTCATTAGTTATATTTTATCTAACTATCTGAATCAAAATGATATTATTGATTTCATCTATGGATTCTGCAATGGGGTAACTTTTGCCACATTAGCTTTAATTTTGATTGTTACAGGACGATGGGGATTAAAAATAAGAGAGTTTAAAGAGCGTATTACCAGTAGAGATTAAGTTCAGAGAATACAATATAAAACGTGTAAAGAAAGAGCAAATAGCTCATCTTACACGTTTTATTTCTTCAGTATCCGATTAAAGGAACACACCTAAGTCACTAATAATTATTTTAATCTGTAATAGCAGATGTTTTTTCCAGTGCCCTCTCGTTTTAATTCTCCGGCAGCGACTAATTTCCGTAAAGCTCCTTCAATAGAGCTGATACTGAGAGAAGGGCAAAGTTCACGGATGTCCTGTTTGGTAAAACGACCGATTTTTTTCATTGTAGCCCGATGCACAGTTTCCAGGGCAGATAGTTTGGTTTCTACCAAGTCAAAGCGATCTTCAAAGTCTTTATAAGCAGAAAGAATGATTCCCAGCAAATACTTGATAAAAGGAACAATATCTTCAGTACCTTCATGCCACCCGGTCTGTACCTGACCTAGGACATCGTAATAGAGATCCTTATTTTTTGCGATTTTAGCCTCTAACGAGATATATTTACCTACATAAAAACCACAGCGATAGAGCAAAAGCGTGGTCAGAAGACGGCTCATTCTGCCATTTCCATCATTGAAAGGGTGAATACAGAGAAAGTCATGGATGAACACAGGAATGATAATCAGTGGTTCCATTTCCATATTTCCAATGACACGATTATACTCCTTGCAAATGCTGTCTAGTGCTTCTGGCGTTTCATAAGGGGACAAAGGCGTGAACAAGGTTTCCACATGACCATCAGGATAGGTAGCGCTGATATAGTTCTGCACGTTTTTGGTTCTGCCTGCCATGGGATTGTTCATGTGGCTGTATAGAATCTTGTGGAGCTGTAGGATGTAATTTTGTGTGACAGGGATGGCATCAAAGTTCTCATGGATGAGGTTCAGTACATCTCGATAACCTGCAATTTCCTGCTCGTCTCGATTTCTTGGTGTTGTCTTCTCTTCTACTAATTGTCGGATACGGGTGTTTGTAGTTCTGATACCCTCAATGGCATTAGATGCTTCAGTGCTCTGTATTTTTGCAATCTCCACTAGCTTCTCCAATTCATCTGGTCTCTGCTTTAAATATAGCTCCTGTTTTCCGGCTTCTTTGTAGATTGCCGCAATCAGACCCAGAATATCTGAGTCCCACTTTTGTTCTTGAATTTTGGAATAATTAAATATACGCATTCCCTTATAATCTCCTTGATTCCCTTAAATATTAGCATAAAATAAGGGGAAATTAAATTTTTGGGGGAAAGCCCCCTTATTTTTCAAGAAAATTTAAGGGATTTATGCAATTATAAGGGCAAATTACCACCTTCTTATTATAAGTTTTCATGAACAGGTGATAAAACTACCACTCTTCTTAGTTTGTCCAGTTTCTTTAGGCAGGTGCTTTCTGTGCATAATCTCTATTTTTCAAGCCGTTAGGCTGACAGAAGCAAATAAAAACGCTGCAAACCAATAAATAATGGTTGGCAGCGATAATTTCTGGCGTCCTCGAATGGATTCGAACCATCAATCTACCGCTTAGGAGGCGATTGCATTATCCGTTATGCTACGAGGACAGAATATAAATTGCTTACTGATTATACCATGATATTTCATAATAAACAAAAAACAAGTCCATAAGATCAGTTAGCCATATGAAAGGATGATTCGTTCTTTAGTGGAATTTCTTCTTTTTTCATAAAATCAATTTGAAATCGGGGTACTTTATATAAATGGTTGATCAGGTACTCTATTTTTTTGTTTGTGCCCTGTACTTCACAAAGTACACTTCCATCCATTTCATTTCGAACCCATCCGGTCAATTTTAATTGAGTGGCAATCTGGTAAACTTCATAGCGAAATCCCACACCTTGCACGATGCCCTCAAAGCGAATTTTATAACGCAGAATGGTTCCATCTGCAAAAGAAGGAAGCTCTTTTCTTTGTGGGGAGTTGAATTGTTTTTGTAGTTTCTTAAAAATGTTCATGAATAGTCCTCTCTTTCAATCGTAACCAATTTCATCAAAAAAAGCCAGTTGTTGTTATTTTACATTCTGTAAGTTATAAACATTTATTTTTCAATTTATAGCTTGATCATTAAGAAAACATAAAGAAAAGTTTTTCATAAAGCCGGTATTTAAAGAATAATATTCATATGTCTATGAATAATGAACAAATTCTTTATAAAATCTTAATTTTACGCAGTCTTTCCTTGATTCATTCAGACAAGACGACTACAATGGATATACTGTTTGATTCGCAAGGAGATAGATATGAAAATTGCAATTGTGGGTGACGGAAAAGTTGGTTTTGCACTGGCTTGTCAGTTGAATCAAGAAGGACATGATGTCACAATCATCGAAAATAAACAGAAGGTATTAGAAGATACAGTCAATCGTTTAGATATTATCGGTGTCTTGGGCAATGGTGCCAGTGTGGATGTTTTGGTGGAAGCCGGTGTAAAAGAGTGTGAATTGTTGATTGCCGTAACAAGCCAGGATGAAATCAATATCATCTGTTGTATGCTGGCAAAGAAGCTGGGAACGAAAAATACGATTGCACGAATTCGAAATCCGGAGTATGTCGCAGGTTTGAATATGATGAAAGAAGATCTGGGCTTGTCGATGCAGATCAATCCGGAAATGGCAGCTGCCCTGGAAATTGTTCGCTCGTTGCGCTTTTCCAGTACGATCAAGGCAACCTCTTTTGCCAAAGGACGAGTGGAGCTAACGGAGATCAAAATTCGTGAAGGAAGTGCTTTGATTGGAAAGAATCTGATGGAAATAAGTTCTCGATACAAATCCAATGTTTTGTTTTGCGTTGTACAAAGAGGTTCACAGATCATCATACCGGATGGGCAAACGATCATTCAGGAAAATGATAAAGTTTCATTGACGGGTTCTATGCGTGAGCTGGAACAATTCTTTAAAGAAATCAAGTTGTTAAAAGATAAAAAGGTTGAAGAAGTCATGATAGTCGGTGGGGGACGAATCAGTTTTTATTTGATACGTCTTTTGCTTCATCTGGGTATTGAAGTCAAAGTGGTGGAAATGAACAAAGATGTCTGTCTGCAGCTGGTCGAAAAATTTCCATCTATTACCGTTATTCATGGCGATGGAACCGATCATGAACTTTTACGATCCGAAAATTTAGAAGACATGGATGGGTTTATTGCACTAACGGATAACGATGAAGAAAATGTCATTATTTCTATGTTTGCTTCCAGTTTAGGTGTGCAAAACGTATTGCCAAAAGTCAATCGTGTATCTCTGGGCTTTTTATTAGAGAAGCTTGGTTTGGAAAATGCAATCACACCTAAAAATATTACCGCTAACCAAATTTGCCAGTATGTTCGCGCTATGCAGAATAGTGTAGGCTCCAATATCGAATCGTTGATCAAAATCGTAGATGATCAAGTGGAAGTGTTGGAATTTAGGGTGCGAAAGAACTGTAAGTTTATCGGAGTTCCTTTAAAAGATCTGACCTTTAAGAAAGAAATGCTGGTGGCTTACATCACACGAAAAGGAAAACCGCAAATTGCACAAGGAGATTCATATGTGGAAATTGGTGATACATTGATTTTAATCAGTAAAATTGCCGGATTGAGGGATATCAACGATGTATTGGCTTAAACGAAAAATGAAGAAAGTCAATTGGCGCTTGATTGCCAATATGAATGGATATGTATTGATCTGTCTTGGCCTGTTGATGGTATTGCCTCTGATTTGTTCGTTGTTGTATAAAGAAAAAGTCGTTTATGACTTTTTGATTACTATTGCGATTTGTCTTTTGGTTGGATTTGCTCTATCTCGAATTCGTCTGGATCGTAAAGATTATTTCGCAAGAGATGGTATGATTGCCGTGGGTCTTTGTTGGATCACCGCCAGTTTATTTGGTTGTCTTCCTTATTTTATATCGCGGGAAATTCCCGGTTTTGTGGATTGTTTCTTTGAAGCGGTTTCCGGTTTTACCACAACCGGATCGTCTATCGTACCTTCTGTTGAGGAACTATCAAAAGGAATTCTGTTCTGGCGTAGTTTTACACATTGGATCGGCGGTATGGGAATCTTGGTATTTATCTTAGCGTTTTTCCCAAAATCAAATGATCGATCCATGCATATTATGCGCGCCGAAGCGCCCGGTCCTGTGATTGGCAAACTGGTGCCACGCATCCAACAAAGCGCTATGATCTTATATGTGATGTATATGGGACTCACTTTGTTGTGTATTGTTTTTTTATTGGCAGGAGGTATGCCTTTATTTGATACACTTTGTTATACATTTGGAACTGCCGGTACCGGTGGCTTCAGTATTTCTTCTTTAGGTGTAGGTCTTTACAACAACGTTTATTTTGAAGTCGTTATTACGATTTTCATGTTGTTGTTTGGTGTGAATTTTAACTTGTACTATTTTCTGTTTTTGAAGAATTTCAAACAAATCTTTAAAAATGAAGAATTACGTATGTACTTATTTGTGGTTTTCAGCTGTATCGTTTTGATTACCTTGAATATATCACATATGTATGGAGGCATTCTGGAAGGCTTACGCTATGCTTCTTTTCAAGTGGCTACGATCATTTCGACAACCGGTTATGCGACGACCGATTTCAACCTCTGGCCTATGTTCTCAAAGGGAATTTTGTTACTGCTGATGGTATTGGGGGCCTGCGCCGGATCGACGGCCGGTGGTATTAAAGTATCTCGTTTTGTGATCATCTTAAAAAAGATTCGTTTGGATATTCAAAGACTGGTACATCCGCAAAAGGTGGAAGCTATCACCATGGATGGAAAAGTCGTCGATGATAGTGTAGTGTCGCAGATCATGGCTTACTTTGGATGCTTTATGTTGATCTTGTTTTCATGCATTTTCTTAGTTTCTTTAGATAACTTAGATTTTGAAACAACCATCAGTTCGGTCTTTACCTGTATCGGTAATGTCGGTCCAGCCTTTGGATTGGCAGGGCCGATGGGAAACTTTGCGATGTATTCGGATTTTTCTAAATTGGTACTCAGCTTCGCAATGCTGGTGGGACGATTGGAGATTTATCCCGTTCTGATTTTTCTGTTTCCGTTATTTAAATTACCGGATATGTGTCGCCGAAAAAAATTCAATAAAATGGACTAAAAGACGGGGAGACCCGCCTTTTTTGGTATAATGATAAAGCTATAAGATCCTTGAGGGGATAAGGATCAAAAGGGGGATATAGAATGGCTGTCTATGTATGCAGTGATATTCACGGCTTACGTGAAAAATATGATGCTTTATTGGAAAATATCGATTTAGATCAAAATAGCTTGATGATCTTAGGGGATGTGATTGATCGAGGGCCTGATGGATATTTTATATTGAAAGATGTTCTCCAAAGAGAGAATGTACATCTTTTGATGGGAAATCATGAGTATATGATGTTAGAGCTTTTAGAGAAATATCATGGAAAGATCCCCAACGATATCCATGTTTTAAATTGGATCTTAAATGGCGGGGCGCCTACTATGGCGGCTTATAATAAAGCCGATGCGCAGGAACAAAGCTTTATTCTGAAGTCGCTGCAAAAGCTTCCTTTTGCCTATACAAATTTCAAAGTCAATGATCGAACCTTTTATTTATGTCATACAGCACCCGGAAAGGCCAAACGAAAGAACATTTTATATCGAGAGGACATCATAGATCCTTTACATTTTGTATGGGATCGCATGGATCCTAACGGTCCTTTTTTCCGCAATAAGACGATCATTGCCGGTCATACCATTGTGTTAAACTATCATCCAGACCTGCAAGTGTATTCAGATACCGGTGATTTAAAAACAGCGCATTATATCGATATAGATTGTGGTTGTGCCATGCAGGATGAAAAAAGCAAGTTAGCTTGTTTATGCTTAGATACGATGGAAGTTTGTTATTATTAGTTTGTGCCATAAATAATGACTAAATATATGCTAGTTTGGAATCAGAGGTGATAAGCATGCTTTTAAATATCGATAAAAAGGAAACGGGGAAACAGATCCGACGTATCATGAAAGAAACAGGATATACCTGTAAAGACATTCAAAATTATTTATCTTTAAGCTGTGTACAGACCGTATATCGATGGTTGGATGGAACCAACTTGCCGACATTGGATAATTTGTATGCTTTATCAAAACTGATGGGGAAGCCATTGGATGCTTTTGTGGTGGGAGCGTATGCACCTGATTATCCATCAATCCACATCAAAGAGAAACAGATTCAGTTTTATTACGCATAAGAAAAACCAAGGGTCGCCTTGGTTTTTTAGTGTAAATCTTTGATTTTGATATAGCCGACACTGCTGCGATACGATGCACTGACATCGATTTTCTGATCGGATACTGGTGCTTCACTGGCAATGGTGTACCAATCGTCATCCTGTTTTTCAATGACAAAGCTGGCAATTTCCTGTGCCGGGACGGTGTACAAGATGGAACTTTCTTTTGTATCGGCATATACAGGAATATCATTTTGCACAAATTGCGTTTGGATGGTTATGGTTTTTTGATCCTTTTGATGGCTTCTTGTATCTAATTGATAATAAAAATGAGCTGCTTTTTCACCCCAGTATGGATCACTGGCATATTGTACATTGATACCGCTTGCCTTATTGCCAAACCAGGAGCCATGATAACGGCTGTCATCAGGATTGGCATATCCATTCTGAATGAATCCATAGGCATGTTGATAGATACAGTCTTCTAAGGATTTGTAGGTTGTAGCACTGTCCGGATTTTCATCATAAGCCGCATGACCAAACAGATTATAGTTGGTCAAGGCATATTCACTCTGACCATAACCACTTTCATTTAAAGCCACCGCAAACATCATGGAAGCATTGACTCCAGTCTGATTTTGTACATCGATAAAAGTTGATCCTAAATCATAAAGAACACTTTCATTATCGGCACAGGGATAGGTGGTGGCTGTTTGTGTGATGCCCATTTCTTCTAAATAAGCGTTATAGTTGGCATTTGTCAGTTGTGTAGTCGAACGATGGGGGACATATTGATAGAAATTATAATAGGCATTGTCATTTACGGCATTTTTATGGTCTTGATTTAGAATATCTTCACGCATGACGTAAAGGTCTGTGTAGAAGTAATTGCCATCATACGAATAATACGTAGTATCTTCTTTCATGAAGTCCGGTGCCGGGCCAATTGACAATGGATTCACAACCCCCTGCAACAGATCTGTCGATATTGTATGAATCAAAGAATCATTTTGCACTGTATAGTGCGATAGGTAAAGCGAATCGTCCAATAAGTAAAGTTGTATGTCTTCTACCGAAACCCATCCCTTTGCGCCGCTGATCTGCATTAAAACTTGCGTTCCGTCCATAGAGGTATCTAAATACAAGGCATCGGCACCATAGCTGCCATTGGTATAGCCTTGTTCATCGGTTCCATCTATAGTATATAAAGTATTTTCATTGACGCTTTTCGTATTTAAATTGACGATTCCTTTTGATAACGCAACGACTTTTCCATCTTCTCTTTGGATATAGGCATCTTGCATATCCAGACTGTTCATTTTAAGCTGGGCAAACCAAAAGTGTTTGTACACACCTTCTTCTAACGTTCCATTTTCATTGACAGAAATAACAGTAAAAACACCATTTTCAGTAAGCTTTAATGTTAGAAATCCAAGAGCTATTATAAGTACAAATCCCATAAGGAATAACCGCAGCTTGTGTACTTTTCTTTTTCTTCGTCTTTTGTTTGTATAGGTTCTTCTTTTTCGTGCCATAGTAACAGTGTATCATAAGCATATTAAACTGTCATTTCATGGGGTTCTATGTTACACTGAATGGGTTGAAAGGATGTTGGAAATATGGCAAAAATGGAAGAAAGATTAGATTCGATTGTTGAGCGATATAATGAAATCAATGAAGAAATGATGAAACCGGATGTCGTATCCGATCGAAAGACTATGGCTAAACTGGGCCGTGAACAAAACGAACTGACACCCATTGTAGAAACGTATCAGGAATATAAGCAGGCAGAGAGCGAATATGCAGATGCCAAAGAACTGTCTAAGGAAGAAGATAAAGAGTTAAGAGAACTGGGACAGGCCGAGATCGAAAGACTGGAGCCTTTGATGCAGGAATATTTGGATAAATTAGAACTGTTGTTGGTACCAAAAGATCCCAATGATTCACATAACTGTATCCTTGAAATACGAGGAGCTGCCGGAGGCGATGAAGGAAATATCTTTGCGGGTGATTTATTCCGCATGTATTCAAAATATTGTGAATCCAAAGGTTGGAAGATCGAAGTTATTGAAGCAGAAGACAGTGAAGCCGGAGGATATTCATTGATTTCTTTTAAGGTTAATGGCGATGGTGCTTACGGAACGCTAAAATTCGAATCCGGATCCCATCGTGTACAACGTGTACCAAAGACAGAAGCACAGGGGCGTATCCATACCTCAACAGCTACAGTATTGTGTATGCCGGAAATCGAAGAGGAAGATTTTGATATTGATATGAATGATCTGGAAATCGAAACGATGCGTGCTTCCGGTGCCGGAGGACAGCACATCAATAAGACAGACAGTGCTGTACGTATCATTCATAAGCCGACAGGAATTATCGTAAAATGTCAGGATGGACGTTCGCAACATGAAAACCGTGCCACAGCCTTGATGACGATCCGTGCCCGTGTCTATGAAGAACATCAAAGAGAACTGGATGAGAAAAACGATGCGGAACGTCGTACCAAGATTGGTACCGGAGATCGTGCCGAAAAAATTCGTACCTATAACTATCCGCAAAATCGTGTGACTGATCACCGCATCGGTTATACTGTCAACCAGTTGGATCGTATCATGGATGGTCGTTTGGATGATTTGATGAATGCTTTACAGTTGGCCGATCAACAGGCTAAGCTGGCAGGAGAAAAGAGCTAATGCGTTATCGCGATTATATTCATGAAGGAAAAGAGCGATTGTATAAAGCCGGGCAGGGCGAACAGGCAGCACAACTTTTTATGGTAGAGCTATGCCGACAAAAGGGTATCAACCTCTATATGGACATGGATGAAGAAATCGACGATGAAATTCGTGTTGATTATCTGGAAGGCATTCATGACATGGAAAAAGGGAAACCATTAAGCTATGTACTAGGCTATGAATCCTTTTATGGCTACGATTTTATCGTAAATGAAGATGTTTTGATTCCTCGTCCGGAAACAGAAGAATTGGTTGGTTTAGTGCTGAGTTTATATGATGAACATTTTGGAAACAGAGAACATGTCAATGTGTTTGATGTGGCCACAGGTTCCGGAGCAATAGGAATCACATTAAATCTGGAAGAACCTAAACTTGATGTGATTGCCAGTGATATTTCAGAAAAGGCGGTGCAGGTTGCCTTAAAGAACAATGAAAAACTAGGTGCGCATGTGAATTTTATTGTTGGGAATATGTTAGATCCTTTTATTGAAAGAAATCTGCATTGTGATATTTGTGTGTGCAATCCACCCTATATTCCTTCGGATGAAAAAATGGAACATAGCGTTGTCGATTATGAACCACATGTAGCCTTGTTTGGAGGTGAAGATGGTTTAAAGTTTTACCGGGATGTTTTTGAGAAGGCCCATTTTGTATTAAAGGAGAAAGCGTTTTTAGCTTTCGAAATGGGATATGATCAAAGAGAAGCTTTAAGTGCTTTAGCTAAAGAGTATTTTCCGCAGGCTAAGATTTGTGTTCACAAAGATATGTCCGGAAAAGATAGAATGTTAACGATTGAAATTGGATTCTAAAACATATTTTACTTGTATGTATTGGAGCATGTGTTATAATAAACATGTAAAAAGACAGGTCAACAAGAAGTCCTGGATTTTAGATATTCTCTAAAGAAGCTACCTAACTTTCCTAGGGCCAGGTAGCTTTTTTATATATCATTTACTACGATTGATTTCAATCAGAAGTATCACGACAATATGAAGCATCATTAACATTAGATACAATGTTTCAAATGATGTCACAGCGATCACCTCATTTCGGCCGCTAAAAACAGGCCATTTATGTTAACGAGGTTTAACGCTTCCCCGGTTTAAGCGACCAGGACTACCTGTGTTGATCTGTCCAGATTTATTTTAATATATATCCTATGTCATCGCTATGAACTCGAAATCTCATATTATCACATGGAATTATTTTCGCTAAAATCAGTAAATACATCTAAACTTTTATCTTCTTTTTGTGCAATTTCATCTAATACAAATGTGTCTTTGTCTCGCAAAAAACGCCAATATTCAATAAATTCGCTGGGTTTGGTGGAACCTTCTTTTATCTCTCTTGTCTCCATATCCACTGTATAATCAATCATCTTTCCTTTAATATAAACCCAAAAACTGTCTTTTTCATTTTCTTGAAAGTCGTGGACACTGACGATTTTGTGATCAAGTAATTGAATGTTTTTCAAAACGTTTTCTTCATGTCGAAGATCCATGAAATTTAATTTGATCAGCCATCGATCATATAATGGCGGACTTAAATACTTCTGAAGAGTAGAAAGATCTTTTTTGCTCCAGGCTTTTTGTACGGAATAGTAAGTTTCCTCTATGCGTTGATCTAGTTGATCTTGATTCCAGGATGGATCCAGATCATCGATCTTATTTAATAAGTTTTGCGATTTTCTTTTTTTCTTATAGAGATTTATCGAAAAGAGAATACCGCCTGCTCCGGCAACCAGACAAAATACACCGGTTTGAATGACATTAGCTAAAGGGGAATAGGGGCCGGACGATCTTTGTGAAGTCGATGAATGACCGGAAGAACCGCTTCCGCCTCCACCGCTGCTTCCTCCACCGCCACCTCCTGCACGTGCATATACGGGGGTTGGTAAAATGAAACAAAACAATAATAAAAGGATACACAGATTTCTTTTCTTCATAGGACGACACTTTCTATAGGGATGCATAAGTATTGTTATGTATATTGTACGCAATTTTAGAGAAATGAGGTATTACTTTTGAATGATCGTTGAAAAAGTGTATAATGATTCAGTAAAACAAATTAGGAAGTGATAGTGTGATTAGTAAAAATATGCCTTGCTGGTGTGGATCCGGCAAAAAGTATAAACATTGCCATCAGGAATGGGATGACAATATCAATGTTTTAAAATTACAGGGGAAAATTGTACCTGGTCATGACTTGATCAAAAATGAGGAAGATATCAAGTGGATCAAAAAAGCAGCTAAGATCAATAATGAAATCTTGGATATGGTTGGTGAAAAGATCCATGCTGGCATGTCCACCGAAGAAATCGATCAAATGGTTTATGATTACACCGTTAGCCATGGAGCGATTCCGGCCTGTTTAGATTATATGGGATTTCCGAAAAGTTGTTGTACATCGGTGAATAACGAAATCTGCCATGGTATTCCAGATAAAAATGTAATTTTAAAAGAAGGCGATATCGTCAATGTAGATTGTACAACGATCGTACATCGTCATTATGCCGATGCCAGCCGTATGTTTTGTATCGGTGAGGTTAGTGATGAGGCTAAACGATTGATCGATGTGACAAAAGAGTGTTTACAAATCGGTATTGAAGCGGTACGGCCATGGGGCTATTTCGGTGATATCGGTGCTGCCATTCAAGAACATGCTCATAAAAACGGATACAGTGTGGTCACTGACTTTTGTGGTCACGGTGTAGGAAATGCCTTCCATGAGGATCCTTATGTGCATCATGTAGGAATCAAAAATACAGGCATGGTCATAGCACCGGGCATGGTCTTTACGATCGAACCGATGATCAATCAAGGTGTCAGTACATTATATATCGATAAACAAAATGGATGGACGGCTTATACCAGTGATGGAAAGCTTTCTGCACAATGGGAACATACCATTTATGTCACAGAAAAAGGAGTAGAGATTCTAGCTTATTAGAATCTCTTTTTTTAGTTTATATTAGCAAAACGGTCGTATATAATTATTGTAAAGGATAGGATTGTTTTCACTTGATATTTATAATACAGATAAGATTATTTAGGAATTTCATAAAGAGGTGATATTTATGTTGTTTGTGGCGGTTGTGATCTTGGCAATTTTAATCTTATTCATTCTTTGGTTGTGGTTATCATCGATCCGTGATGAGATTCGAAAAACAAATCAATTATTGGAAATTTTACTTCAGGAAAGTAAGAAAACGAGTTAATTTTCTTGTTTGTGAAGGAGGAATCTGACATGGTTTTAGAATTTTGGGATGCAGCCTATCCATGAATCTTATTAGGATTATTTGTGGCAATCTCCTGTGTATTTTTGAATGAGAAGAAGGATTTATAGTGATGTTTTTTGCTCGGTACTGTTTTCAGATGCCGGGCTTTTATAAAGTAGAAAAGTTCACATAGAACTCTTTTGAGAAGATCAAAAATACCTGTTATAATAAAAACTCGACAAGGAGAAAATATGGAACAAACAATTATTGAACAAATCGCAAAGGAACATCACCTGCAGCCGGAACAAATCTATAATACATTGGAATTATTGAAAGAAGGCAGTACCGTTCCTTTTATTGCCCGTTATCGAAAAGAAAGAACAAAAGGACTGGATGAAGAACAAATTCGTGTGATTCAGGAACAGTATGAATATCAAGTGCATCTTTCAAAACGAAAGGAAGAGGTTTTGGAACGTATTGAAACTTTAGGTAAATTGGATGATACGATCAAAAATAGCGTTCTTTCTTGTACCAAACTGGCAGAGGTCGAGGAATTGTATCGTCCTTATAAACAGAAAAAGAAAACAAGAGCCGGCATTGCCATTGAAAATGGAATGCAGCCATTGGCCGATCTGCTTTTACGCTTTCCTCGTTTTTTTGATGAAACTGTCGCAAATCAATTTTTAAATGAAAAAGTGGTCGATGTAAAGGATGCCATACAACAGGCAAAAGATATCATTGCGGAAAAGATCAGCGAAGATCAAAAGATACGAAATAAGATTTATGACTCAATGGTGCAATATGGAAGAATTCAAACGAGTGCCAAGAAGAATCATAACGATGAAGCGAAAGTATATCGCATGTATTATGATTATTCAGAAAGAGTATCGACCTTGGCAGCACATCGCATTATGGCTATCGATAGAGCGGAAGATCAAAAGGTCATTTCCGTTTCGATTGTATTTAATGAAGAATATATAGAAAACTGGGTATGTAAAAGAGTGATTCGATATCCTTCATCACCAACTGCCGTTTATGTGCAGGAAGCTGTGTTGGATGGCTTAAAGCGTTTGGTCTATCCTTCGATAGAACGTCTGGTGCGCTCGGAACTGACGCAAAAAGCACAGGAAAGCAGTATGGATGTCTTTTCTATGAACCTGGAAAAACTCTTATTACAGCCACCTATGAAGGATAAGATCATCCTGGGATTTGATCCAGCTTTTCGGACGGGATGTAAATTAGCGGTGATCGATGCATCGGGAAAGAAGTTATATGTCGATGTGATCTATCCTCATCAACCTAATGCTCGCATACCGGAGGCAAAGAAAAAATTGGTGCAGCTATGTAAGGACTATCATGTCGATCTGATTGCGATTGGCAATGGTACAGCCAGTCGTGAGAGTGAAGCCTTTGTGGCCGAAGTAATCAAAGAATATGATCTTTCGGTAGCTTATACGATCGTCTCGGAGGCGGGTGCCAGTGTATATAGTGCCAGTAAGCTGGCCATTGAAGAATTTCCGGATTTAAAAGTCGAACAACGAAGTGCCATATCGATTGCGAGAAGATTGTTGGATCCTTTATCAGAATTGATCAAAATCGATCCACAATCGATTGGTGTTGGTCAATACCAGCACGATCTTCCCAAGAAAAGATTAGGTGAACGCCTTTCCTTTGTCGTGGAAAAGGCTGTTAATCTTGTCGGAGTAAATATCAATACCGCCAGTCCGGTGTTATTGACAAATGTATCAGGACTCACAACATCCATGGCTAACAGTATTGTTTCTTACCGTCAGGAGCATGGCAAAATCACATCCAGAGAAGAAATTAAAAAATCCCTAAAATCGGTGCCAAGTCTTTTGAACAGGCTGCCGGCTTTCTTCGCATTGAAGATGGTATCGAACCACTAGATCGAACGGGCATTCATCCAGAGTCTTATGAGATAGCTCGCCAGGTGCTGCAAATTTTAGATTTGCACACAGAGGATATGGGTACAGACAAGGCAAAAAAAGCATTAGAACAAACATCTCTTCAAAAGATACAAGATCAGGTTTTGTGTGATACTTATACTTTAAAGGACATTTTAGATGCGATCAGCACACCTTTACGCGATTATCGCGATCAAAATGATGCCCCTTTATTACGTAAAGATATTCTTACCATGGAAGATTTGCATGTGCATGATCAACTGGAAGGAACTGTTCGAAATGTCGTGGATTTTGGAGCTTTTGTCGATATCGGCTTACATGAAGATGGACTGATCCATATTTCGCAGATGTCAAAAAAGAGAATCCATAATCCTGGTGAGCTTCTTTCTGTAGGAGATGTGATCACAGTTTGGGTCTATAAAATTGATGAAGAAAAACAAAAAGTACAGTTGACACTAATTCCATAAATAAATTTATGAAGAAAACCAGAAGATTTCGTGCATCTTCTGGTTTTAAAACTTTATTGTTTTTTGTGCTGATTCACAGCTTGTTTCAAAATGTATTCAATTTGTGAATTGATGCTTCTTAGATCTTCTTCCGCCCAAATCGCAATATCTTGCCATAAGGAAGCCGGAAGTCGCAGGATGAGTTGTTTTTTCTGCTTTTCTTTGAGTTTTAATGCTTTTTCTTTTTCGAGAATTTCCTGTTCCAATTGCGCTAATCTTTGTTGTCGTTCCTGAAGCTTTTTTTCTTTTTGATCTAAATCCATTAGTAGATCGATCCACTGTTGACGATAGGCTGTGTATCCTTATTGGAACAAAGAACGACTAACAGATTGGAAACCATTTGTGCTTTTCTTTCCTCATCTAAAAGAACGATTTCTTCTTCCCCTAATTTATCGATGGCCATTTTCACCATGCCGACGGCGCCATCTACAATTTTCTGACGTGCGGCAATGATGGCATTGGCTTGTTGCCTTTGCAGCATGGCTGCCGCAATTTCTTCGGAATAAGCTAGATGTGTGATACGAATTTCTTCGATATCCAATCCGGCACAGGCAACACGACGATCTAATTCTTCTTTCATATCATTGGCAATTGCCACAGAACTGCCGCGCAGCGTTCTTTCTGTATTATCTGCATTTTCTTCCTGATCCAGATCATCATAAGGATACAGTCTTGCGATATTACGAATCGTACTGTCCGCCTGAATGGATAAGAATTCGGCATAATCTTCTACATTAAAGACGGCTTTGGTTGGATCGACTACTTTCCAAATCACAACGGCACCGATGATGATTGGATTTCCCTGTACATCATTGACTTTTTGAACACCGTTATCCAAGGTCATGCTTTTGAGGGAGACTGTCTTTTTCCCTAAAGTCATACCGCTAACTTCAATCGAGTTTTCCTTGATACCTACTTTTTTAGTTTGTGAAGTGATGCGGTTTTGATACACCGGATTGACATAAGAAACAAACGGGTTTACAAAGAAAAAACCTGGTTTCAAGATCGTACCATAATAGTTTCCAAATAAAGTTAAGACGAGTGCTTCATTTGGTTTTACTACTTTTAGACCACATAATATGATCAAAAATACGATAAACAGAATCGCACCGCTAATGATAAAGGTCACACCGAGTCCGACATTGGTTTCTTCAGCAGCCATAATGCAGCCCCATATAAATAAGAAGATGCTTCCAATCATACCGACCAAACCAATGAACAACATTATAAATCCGTTGATGGGATTTATTTCTTTTTGAACAACTTCCTGATGCATAACTTGTCCTCCGTAAATATCTATTTGATATCATTATGATATCATAAAAAAATAAAAAGTAAAGGATAATGCATAAAAATAGGACCTATGACCACATTGGTCAGTCCCCAAATCTTGTCTTATAGGGTGATTAGGAGTAAAATGAAAACGAAAGGAAAGGAAGTATCAGCATGGAAAAATGGACTCAGGAACAGTATGCAACTCGTTTACAGGAAATGAAACAAGAAGCGCATGATAAAATGTGGTTGTACATTGAAGTCAATGCCAAAGAATTCATGAATGAATGTGAACCAGGTGTAAAAGGTAACACGACTACCTGCTGTAAAGCTATGTTAGATGCGATGTTAGAAGGGGACGGTTTTATCGTTGAACCAAAAGTCAAAACGAAAGTAGCAGGAACATTAACAATCCGCTATTATGTTGACAATCTGCATCCGGGACGTAGAAAATATTCAGAAGTCAATAACTAGTTATAGCATTACAAAAACTCTTTGAAAGAGGAAGAGGGATCTTGAGCACTTATGCTTCGGATCCCTTTATTTTCCGTTTTTCCTTTCCAACTAAATCATGTATAATATAAACAAAGGTGCATCATATGAATAAGAATGTAATTATTACTATCTCTCGACAGTTTGGCTCTAACGGAAGAGAGATAGGAAGACAATTGGCAGAGTATTTAGACATTGGCTATTATAATAAAGAAATCATGGAAGTGATTGCCAATGATTTTGGAATCGATCCAGACTTTTTTCGTGAAGAAAATCGAAATGAACAAGGTTTATTTTCAGTTGCCGGAAGACATAAGCTGTCGGCTATTACAGAACTTTCTGTGAATTCTGAAGTGTATGAAAAAGCTTGTGAACTGATTCAGGGAATATCTCAAAGAGAAAGTGCGGTAATCGTCGGCCGTTGTGCAGATTATATCTTAAAAGATCATCCCAATACGATAAAGCTGTTTATTTATTCGGATTTGGAGACAAGAATCAATTGGAGCATCAGCGAATATAAGGTGCCGGCTCGAAAGGCAAGAAAGTTTGTTCATGATAAAGATGAAAGACGTGCAGGTTTCTATGAATTTTATACGGGTCAAAAATGGGGTGCTAGTTCGAATTATGATATGATGATCAATACTTCCAGTATGAAAACCGATGATATCATAAAGATGTTGTCAGAGCTTTATGATATAAAGACGGGAACAAAAACGCTAAAAGGAGCTTATATTAATCAGTATTTAGCACATAAAAATGTATCTTTTGAAGAAGAAACACAGTAAATGGTACAAAAAAAGATGAGGAATAAGATTTCCCCATCTTTTCTTTTTGTTACATCATGTATGGTGTCGCAAAGTAGATGATAAAGATCACCATCAATACCCAGACTGTCGGATGAATTTGTTTGATTCGCCCGGCAGCACACATTCCAACAGTATAGACGATAAATCCACAGGCAATACCATTGGAGATGGAATACATCAAGACCATCATTAAGATCGTAATGAAGGCACTTGTCGCATAAACCATATCATCCCAGTCGATACCTTTTAGCTGTTGTGCCATCATAACGCCGACAACGATCAAAGCCGGTGCCGTAACCGCGTTTGTGACAGCACTTAAAATAATTGGTGAAATCAAGATCGATAAAAGGAATAAAACACCGGTTGTAACGGCTGTAAGACCGGTTCTTCCGCCTACACCGACTCCGGAACTGGATTCTACGAAGCTGGTCACGGTGCTGGTACCGATGGCAGCTCCAAATACCGTACCGATCGCATCAGCCATCAAGGCTTTTTCGGCATTTTCCAGTTCTCCTTTTTCATTGACCAAACCGATGCGATTTCCAATGGAAATCAAAGTTCCGGCGGTATCAAAGAAGTCCACGAACAAGAAAGAGAAGATGATCACAAAAGCAGCCATCGGATTACTGAAGAGTTCGCCAAACCCGTCCATGAAAGCGCCGGCTCCATGCATAGAAAGATTTAATGTGAAATCTGTTGGTAAAGATGGCATATTGGCAAGTCCCATCATGCCGCCAATGATTCCTAAAATGGCGGTGATGACCATACCGACAAACACGGCTGCCGGCACATTTTTGATCACAAGAGCAATCGTTACCAACAATCCGACAACCGCTAAAAGTACCGCCGGATCCGTCAGATTACCGATACCTACCGCTGTCGAAGAATTTGATACGATAATACCGGCATTTTTTAAACCGACAAACGCAATGAAGAATCCGATACCCGAACCAATCGCAAGTTTTAGCTGGATCGGTATGGCATTGATGATCATTTGACGAATACCGGTCACAGAGATCAATACAAAGATCACACCGGAAACGAATACGGCACATAAGGCAGCCTGCCAGCTGTATCCCATTCCCAAACAAACCGTATAAGAGAATAAAGCGTTTACCCCCATTCCTGCTGCTAACGCAACCGGATAGTTGGCCACAAGTCCCATGACAATACTGGCGAATGCTGCAGATATGGCGGTTGCCATAAATACAGAGCCTTGATCCATACCGGCATCCCCTAAAATAATAGGGTTGACACCAAGGATATAGGCCATTGCCAAAAATGTGGTGAGTCCTGCCAGAATTTCCGTTTTTACGGAAGTCCCTTTTTCCTTGAGCTTAAAAAATTTTTCCATTTTCCTCTCCTTTGTCTTTTATGAAACAAAGACGAATCTATTGTAACTTGTAAATTGGATATGAACAAGATATTCGCTATAGAAAATATAGGAAATGTCAAACAAAAAGAGCCTTTTCAGGCTTCTTTGTGAATGTCGATAAAATTTTTTAAGTAAAACGAATAGATTTTGGTATCGATCAACGTATTCTCGATTTGTTTCATAGCATTCTGATACGTTTCCAGCTGTTTATGATATCGCTCTACAAATTCTTCATCACTTTCTAAATGATCGGTTTTAAAATCAATGATTACGATCTTGTTTTTTTGCCAAACGATAAGGTCCATAAAGCCATGCACGATGTTTCGATTTTCTTTGATGATATATGGACATTCAAAGCGATGTTTTTCCTGCATATACAAAGTGTATTCTTTATTTTGATTCAGTTCTTGAATCAGCTGCAGATCATAACGAGTTAAATTATAGCCATGTACTTTGGCAAACTGTATCAAATCTTCTTTTTGATATGGATAAGATAACTGTGCAACCATTTCATGAAACAAGGTTCCTCGTTGCGCCGATGTAGAAGGTTTGAGATCAACTTCCGGCCATTGAAGCAATTGCTTGTTTAGCGTTGCGGTCGCATTGGAAAAAGATAGAGATTCTTTATCATATGTCGTATGCTCCATTTTTCGTTTAGTGTTTTTCTTTGAAGCTGGTCGATCATAAAGCTTCTGGACTCTTTCAAAGAGAACTTCACTTTTGGTCGAATGATAATACGCATGAAAGAGCCAACTGGTATAGCTTTGTCTTTTCAAGAGTGTTTGTAAAGATAAAGGGGCTTCATAGTTTTTGGCACTGGAAATCGAATCCAGTAAGATCAATTCCTTTTCTGCTCTTGTAGTGGCCACATAGAAAATGCGCATCTCTTCTTCCAGTTCATCCTGCAGTTTTTTGGTACGGATCGCAAGATGGGCTTTACTGGGAAGCTTGATCCTTCCTGTGGTATCGAGTTGTAGAAAGCCTAAGCCCAGTTTTTCATCGACCAGGATCGGTTCGTTAGAAATACGATCTTTCGTTTCATGTTGTGAATAAATATATACGATCGGAAACTGCAAGCCTTTGGAGTGATGCATGGTCTTGATTGACACGACATCGGCTTCCCGTCCGTAAGGGTAGGCTTCCGATAAATTGTCAAAACGACTGGCCTGTATATGTTGCTGCAGAAAGCCCTCCAGGTCCATGGGGTCATTTAACTGACTGGCAAACTGTAAGAATAAATCTAAATTGGTTTTATCCTGTGCACTGGTGTGCGATTCATAAAAATCATGCCAGGCATAGAGCTTGCGAATCAGTAGAGGAACCGGATTGTTCTTCCATTCTCGCATCGTGAAGTAATCTTGCATCAAATTAGTATCTTTTAGCTGAACATATAGAGAGGCTCCTTTTTCTTTTCCAAGGCAGGCTTGTGCCAACTGATCAGGTGTAGTTTGACAAAACGGAGAGAATAAAGTAGCGCATAAGGCGATATCGTTATAAGGATCTAAAATGGCCTGCAGGCAGGAAAGAACGATCTGAATGCTGGGATTCGTATAAAATCCATGATCGATCTCGGCCAGTACAGGAATATCGTAGGCCTCCAATGCTTTTTTGATCTCTTCCTGTGGACCATGGCTTCTGGTCAAAATACAGATATCCTTGAAAGAAGCACCTTGTTCCTTATGTTTTAAGATATCATGAGCTAAGATATCCAGCTTGTTTTCTTTAGCTTTTGTTTTTGCCTCCGGCTTAGAAATATCGAGTTCATCTGCCAGTGCATCCGATTCCGTATATAGAAAGCGAATCGGATATTGTTCTCTTTCACTTTGGGCCTTGGTGCCCGGTTTTGCGACATCTTTTTGATCAAACTGTGCCGGCATTCCCGTTACATTCATGATCTTTTTATAAAAATGATTGTTGAAATCAATGACAGAGGCATTGGAACGATAGTTTTCATCCAACACCAATGTACAGGAAAATTCATCCTGCTTTTCCATATGATGTTTCATGATCTCCGGCTTGGCATGCCGAAAGCCATAAATGCTTTGTTTGATGTCTCCTACACGAAAGACATTGTTTTTACGGGCAAAACAAGACAAAATGCTTTCCTGCAGATCGTTGGTATCCTGAAACTCATCCACCAGGATCATTTCATATTTATTCTGCACTTCTTTGGCGATATCACTTTGACTGAGAAGTTGATAGGCAAAGTGTTCCATATCACCAAAATCCATCACTTCTTTTTCTTTTTTGATCTGGGCATAAAATGTTTGTGTCCTCAGTGCCAAGGTACAAAACGTCTTTTTTAATGCCTGCGTTTCCTTGGTTTCTGTTTCATACAGATCCTTATCAAATAATACATCGGTGATCTTCTTTTCAAACTTTTTATAGGCATCATTATCATTTTTTGTATCCACATCATCATATTTGTTTTTAAGGCGTACAGTGTTAGAAAGATAGACCAGAAAAGAACTCTTAAACAGGGCATAGTCTTTTCGATCCAGTTCTTCCAGACATGGGCGCAAGGCTTCTTTTTTGGTGATGAGATCTTTGTCTTCTGTCTTTAAGATCAACTCTTGAAGAATCTGATCCATGGAAAGAGCACATTGTTTGAAGTATTGAAAGAACCAGCTTTCCATTAGGGAAGAAGTTTGTTTTGTCAAAGATTGAATCCACTCTTCTGGTTCAGGCTTGGACCATGCGGTTTGAATCAGAGCTTCCAAACTTCTTTTGATGTCGTCTTCTTTTTTTCCAAAGCTGGAAAAGAAAAGAGAAAGATCAGCCATCTTTTGTACAGGTAAGCTAAAGCAGGCTTGTTGATAGGCTTGATCAAAGGCCTGCTTTTGAATCGTGTAATCAATCGTTCGAGACATTTTATAGCTGATGGGAATTCGATAATAATAATTTTGTACAATGCCAAGACAAAAGCTGTCGATCGTACAGATGCTTGCGGTTTCCAAAAGTGCCAGCTGGTCTTCAATATACGGAGAAGAAGGTGCGTTTTCCAAAGAGATTTTTAAACGACTTTTCATTTCATTGGCCGCATCATTGGTAAACGTCATGGCCAAAATCGAATCAATGGAAATCTTATCCTTTAGCACAAGCTGGCAAAGCCTTTGGACAAGAACACTGGTCTTGCCACTTCCGGCACTGGCAAAAACCAGCACATTTTTATCGCGAATATCGATAGCTTGTTGTTGGGCAAAACTAAAGCGCATGTTCTTCCTCCTGTTCTAATCGATTGGCTTTTTTGACTTCATTGGCTGCGTTTCGACAAATCTCTTTATACGCACAATAATCACAGGCACCTTTGGCATGATCAGGCTGGATCATACCATTTTTCATGTCTTCCAGTAAGGAAAAGAGGATCGTTTGCCATTGTTTTTTGATCTCATGATATTCCGGCTGCTCCTTTCTTCTGGCAAAATGCTCATGATCACTATAGATGGATAGATCCTGAAACATCAGACCGGTGAATTTCTTGGATTGGGCAGCTTCCTGTGCCTGTTCTTTGACCTCTAACGGTGTAGCTTCCGGTATTTTTTTTCGATAGTTGACCTTATAGGCCAGAGCGGTTTGTGGTGATGTTTTAAGTGAAATATAGTAACAGCCTGCCGGCAAACTGCCACTGGTTGCTTCATAGGCAATGGTATAAGTAATCAGCTGTAGGGCAAGCCCGGCATCAAAATCTTGCAGGGACAAATCTTTATCCGAACTTTTATAATCAAAGATCACAAAAGAGCTTTGCGAGGCATCGATACGATCGATATACCCATATAGAAGAATCGGCGTACCTTGCCAGTCCAGCTGCATTTGCACTTTATACTCCTGATGCGAAGTACGCATATGCCAATCGTGTTCAAAATCATTTAACTGTTCTAAAATCTTTAAAATTTTATCGGTTGTCTCCAATACGTTTCTTTCAAAGAAAGGTGCCTGTTGCGGATATACGTTACGAATAAAAGTAAATTCATTTTGAACGAGTTTTGTGATTGCTTCTGTATCGGCCTTGGAATAGTCTTTTTGGTACGTATTCATCAAAATTTCTAAAATATGATGATAGATGGAGCCCTGTATACGAATATCCATGGTTTCTCGTTTTTCTTTTAAATATAACCCGTAACGAAGAAAGTGTTGTAAAGGACATCGGGCAAAAGATTCTAAGCGAGAAATCGAACCGGTAAAGCGATCCTTCGGAAAGAAAAGCGAGCTTGCCAAAGAAGTGTTTAGGGAAAACTGTGGCTTTTCGTACACAGAGCTTTCTTTGACATCTACAAACTGTGCTTTTTGGCCGATCCACTGTACGAGCTCATGACTTTCCGGATTTTCTTTTCCATCGTATGAAGCTTCCGGGACAAGGATATATAAAGTCTCCGGTAAAGAAAGGCATGTGAAAAGCTGATCACGCTGTTTTTTAAGCCTTGTGGCTAAGGATGGAACTGAAAGATCGGCTAAGTAGGTTTCATCGTAAATACCACTATGCATAGAAAGACCCGGAAAAGAGCGTGCATGGGCATCACTCAGAAAACAAACTTTTCGCAGTGCTGTGATTTCACTGCGCTTTCCGATCAAAACGCCCTGGATCTGAGAAGCCGTTGAAGAATTTGTTTTAGCGTTTAAATATTCACATAAAAACAAGAGATCTTCCTTGGTTTTCAAATAAGGAAGGCACTTTCTTAACACGTCTTGTATTTGATGGAATGCACGAAGATTTTCCACCGTGCAGATATTTTGCGCCTGTATATACTGTAAGACATCTTCTATATCCTGGTTAGTCCAATGACAGAGGGCATCGTGTTCCTCTAGCCATGTCAATGTCGTTTCTATTTGTTTTTGTAGATGTTCAAAGCTGTAACGATCCATAAAAACATTGTCCTGATATAGATCCGGAAGATGCGATTTTCTGGTCGTAAATAAATCCGGGAATTGTCGCAATATGGGCTGTATGCTTTCTTTTGTATCAGGATGCAGGGCATTGATCATCGTGTTAAAGCTTTCCATATCTTGTAAGGCAATCCATCTTAGACAACAAATCAACTGATACTGTAGCGAAGAAGGCGTATCTTCCGTTAAAAAGGTATAAGGAATTTGATAAGCCTCTAACATTTGTGCCAACACCTGCCTTTGGCTTGCCTGTTGACAACAGATAAAAACATCGTCGGCATTGTATTGATCAACGATAGTCTGGGCAATCAAAGTCGCCTGCTTGCGGGCATTGGCTACGGATACATAATGTACATCTGTTTCTGTTGTCTCTTCCAATGTGTGCGCCCCATTTTGGAGTAAGAAGTCGATCCAAAGGCTTTCTTCTTCACTATATTCATACTGCAGGATATAAATGTGTTCTGCATGGAATGGATGCTTTAAAATTTCCGGGATTTGTTTTTCGCGTACATCCAAATCTTCCAGAAGACAAAGGATCTCTTTGAGATCTTTTTCTTTTTGGCTGTTTTCATGCAGTGTATGAAAATCGATGCCATAGGTTTTGGCATAACGCACAAATTGAAGGGTATCGCGGATAAAATCATAACTTTGCCGGCTGGAATAAAACACATTGGACGAAGTACAAGCCTGACATTTTTTCATGGTATTAAACAATAACACCACTTCATCGATAGTTTGGCCCTGGAAGAATTGTTGTATGAAGGAATGCAGGCTGTACACTTCCAAACCGATCGTATTTCCTTTGGCTTGATGTATAGCTTGGTATAAAGGCAGATGCAGACTGGCCGGTGCAATCAGTATGCCTTGTTCTGGAATTTTCAACATGGTTACATTATATCGTAAAAATGTGCTGTAAGAAAACTGCTCGCAGGATTTAATTTTTTGGTAAAATGATGATATGAATCGAAAAAATAAGATGTATCATTTTTTAAATACAAAGAAAAATGTATTGTATAACTTATCGATGACGCTTTTGATGTTGTTGGTGGTCAGCGGAATTGGCAGCTTGTTTTATCGAATGGGGTTAGACGATGCGACAATCATATTGTTGTATCTTTTGGGTGTGATGATCCTTGCGATACTGACAAGTCATCGTTTATATTGTGTGATCTTTTCTATTGTCAGCGTGTTGAGCTTTAATTATTTGTTCACCTATCCACAATTTACTTTTCAGGCTTATAATAAGAATCACATTGCCACTTTTTTGATTTTTTTTGCAGCCTCCTTTTTAGCTGGTGCTTTGGCGATTCAGTTAAAGAATCATGCGCGTATGTATTCACAGGATGCCTACAGCGCGCAGGTGTTGTTCAATACCAGTCAACAGCTTTCCAAGGCTAAAGATGCATCACAGGTTTTTTCCTGTACGGCGGTACAGCTTCATAAGCTGATGAATACAGGGATCATCATTTATCCAATACAGGATGCAAACTTGCAGCCCTCAATTACCTATGGGACGATTTCGCAGGATATGTTATATAAAAATGAGAAGAATGTCGTAGATAAGGTGCTGAAAAAGGGAGCCTATGCCGGTTTGATTGCCTCTGAACATGGTGTGTATGCACCGATTCATATGGATGATAGTTATTTTGGGATTGCCGGGATAGAGACTTTAAAGGAGCAGATTGATTCCTTCGAAGAAAATATTTTGTTGTCGATTTTGGGGGAATCGGCCATGGCTTTAAAGAATCTGAAGATTTTAAAAGAAAAAGAGGAAGCGGCCATATTGGCTGAAAATGAGCGCCTGCGTTCCAACTTATTGCGAATGATCTCGCATGATCTTAGAACGCCTTTGACTTCAATCTACGGCAATGCCAGTAATCTTTTAAATCATGAAGTGCTTTTAGATGATTCCGTTCGCCATAATATTTATACGGATATTTATGATGATTCTAAATGGTTGATCGATTTAGTGGAAAATCTTTTGGCTATCACACGCTTGGAAGAAGGTGGTTTGGACCTTCATATTAGTGATGATGTGATCGAAGATGTGATTGATGAAGCGTTGAATCGAATCGACAGACATAAAAAAGAGCATTCGATTGAATTTTTGACCAAGGATGCGATCACGGTAGCGAAGATGGATTCGCGTTTGATCGTACAGGTCCTGGTGAACTTGATCAACAATGCGATCAAATATACACCACCTGGTTCCTGTATTCAAATCGAAACTTGTACCAACGATAAACAAGTGGAGGTAAGGATCAAAGATGATGGACCAGGCATTCCGGATGAAAAGAAAGAAAAGATTTTTGAAATGTTTTATACAGGGGCAGACAAAATTGCGGATTCAAGAAGAAGCTTAGGTCTTGGATTAGCACTTTGTCAAAATGTGATTCAGGCGCATCATGGAACGATCAAAGTGGAAGATAACGTACCACATGGTGCCATATTCACATTTACATTGCCGGCAGGAGGAATACAATGAACAAGATGAAAATATTAGTAGTAGAAGATGATATATCTGTAAAGAATTTGATTGTGACGACCCTTCAGGCGCACGGATATCAGTATTTGAGTGCCAAAGATGGGCAGGAAGCCATCTTAGAAGCTTCCAGTCATAATCCGGATGTGATCTTATTAGATTTGGGATTACCGGATATGGATGGAGTGGAGATCATCAAAAAGGTGCGTTCCTGGTCCAATATGCCGATTATCGTTGTCAGTGCGCGAAGTGAAGACAGCGATAAGATCGAAGCGTTGGATGCCGGGGCTGATGATTATCTGACCAAGCCTTTTTCCGTGGAAGAATTGTTGGCCAGACTTCGTGCCACACAAAGAAGACTTTCTATCTTACAGAATGCATCACTCAGTGAAGCCTCCAGCTTTACCAATGGAGATCTTCATATCGATTATGCGGCAGGATGTGCCTATTTAAAAGGCGAAGAGCTGCATTTGACGCCAATCGAATATAAACTGCTTTGCCTGTTATCGCGAAATATGGGGAAAGTGTTGACACATAAATACATTACCCAGGCGATCTGGGGAACATGCTGGGAAAGTGATGTGGCTTCTTTACGTGTTTTTATGGCGACTCTCCGAAGAAAAATTGAACCTAAAGGATCACAGATACGTTATATTCAAACGCATATCGGTGTGGGATATCGCATGTTAAAAGTGGAAGATGAATCTTAATTCAAAATTAACATAAATTTATAAAACATATAGATTCTCTTAATGATTTCTATGCTACAATAAAACAAAGTAGAGGAAAGCATATGAACCTGAATGGACAATCCAGCAAAAACAAAGGGACAATATTAAATGGAAAGCCACTTTATGGTTATGACAATGCCAAGAAAATACGGTACCAAAGCCATCTGTTTAAGCATCGTACAACCATTCAAAAATGGCGGAAGGATCCCCGAATGTCCAATATGAACAAAATGATCAGGGTTTTAGCCATGACAGGTGTTCTCTTTATTTTGGGCTTCCTGATTGTCATTGTCTTTGGAAATGGGTAGAGAGGAGCTATTATGTTTATATTGATACCGATTTTGATCATTGTTGGCGTTTGTGTTCTTTATACCGTGCGTATCGTACCGCAGACCGAAGAATATGTCATTGAATTTTTAGGAAGGTATAAGACAACATGGAGTGCAGGCATTCATTTCTTGATTCCATTCTTTGAAAGAGTTGCCTGTAAAGCCACCTCAAAGGAACAGTGTGCGGATTTTGAACCACAGTCCGTTATCACAAAGGATAATGTTTCTATTTATGTCGATACCGTTGTTTATTTTAAGATTTTTGATTCCAAACTTTTTGCTTATGGTGCGGCCAATCCTTTGTTCGCTCTGGAAAATTTAGCAGCTACTACACTGCGTAACTTGATTGGGGATATGACTTTGGACGAGGCTTTGACATCCCGTGATACAATCAATGTGAAATTAAAGGACATCCTTGATGAAGCTACCGATCCATGGGGGATTAATGTCAGTCGTGTGGAGTTAAAGAATATCGATCCGCCAACGGAAATCAAAAATGCGATGGAAAAACAAATGAAGGCAGAGCGAGAAAAACGTGAAAAGATCTTACAGGCCGAGGCTTTCCAGGAATCAGAAATTAAAAAAGCCGATGGGGAAGCACAGGCTATGATCAAGCGTGCACAGGCTAAACGTGATGCGGATATTGCGATTGCGCAAGGAAAGGCGAAAGCAATTGAGTTGACCTATAACGCAGAGTCGGAAGGTTTAAAGCGTCTAAAAGAAGCTAATGTGGATGCGCGTGTCGTGCAGTTAAAGTCCTTTGATGCCTTACAAAAAGTGGCCGATGGAAAGGCTACAAAGATTATTGTACCGACATCTGTTGCCGATAGTACGACAAGACAATCCATTTTTGCGGAAATGTTGAAGACACCAATCGAAGAAAATACAACGAAATAAAGACGTCCGAAAGGGCGTTTTTATAGTGAAAAGAAAGAACAAATAGAGTTTGTATGTCTGATAAAACAAAAGATAGAAAAACTCTCTTTTTTTTGAATCGATGAAATCGATAATCACATATATAGAGCGATTTTATACAATACCTAAATTTTTGTGCTTATTTCGGTAACAAAATAATAACTTATAGTTGACTTTTGCATACGGGGGGGGGTAATATTTATATGACTTATATAATATATGAGTCAAAAAAAGTTATTTTTTTTGTACAAAAAAACAAACTTGAAAATTTTAGGAGGTGTAAGAATGAAAAAAATAACGAAGACTGCATTGTCAGGACTTGTTGCCGTAACAATGATTCCTGCAGTAGCAGCACCTTTAGTGGCCAATGCGGAAGGAACACAGCCGGCTGTTGAAGAAAAACAGATTCCATTGCAGGTGGAGTTTGTACTGGCTGACAGTACCGTTGTTGGAACTTCCAATGTGAATTTGACCGTTGGAGCTCACAAATTCTCTGAATTGTCTTTACCACAAGGCTATGAACTGGTTAGAGATGATACCTTTACTGTTGCGAATGCCGCTGATATTTTTCAGGTTACTGTCCGGGCTACGGCTGCTGAAGAAGAAGTCACAACAGCTATCGCCAACGTACAGTTTGTTGATGCAGATGGAAATGCTGTAGGTGGTGGCTATTACACTTTACCTGCCGGTGTACAGAACATATCGATTTTAAGTCAATATGTACCAGAAGGTTACACATTGGCAGAAGCCGGTGATTTCTATGTTGCGCCGGATGGATTCTATCAAGCAAAAGTAAAGAAAGAAGAAGTGCAGACAGTGATCACAAACGTACAGTTTGTTGATGCTGCTGGAAATGCTGTAGGCGGAGGGTATTACACTTTACCTGCCGGTGCACAGAACTTATCTGTTTTGAACCAATATGTGCCAGAAGGATACAAATTGGCGGAAGCCGGTGATTTCTATGTTGCCCCAGATGGTTTCTATCAGGCAAAGGTAGTCAAAGCCGGAAGTTCTATTATCCATGTAACATTCAAAAGCACAGGCGGAAAAGCATTAGGCGGCGGTGACTATTTCGTAGATGAAGATGGTGATGGAATCGCAAACTATTCGGAACTTCAGTTGCCGGAAGGATATAACTTGACAGAAACCGGAGATTTCTTTGTAGATCCAGATCAAAACTATGAAATCACATTGAAAAAAGAAGTGGAAGGTACAATCATCCATGTTGTATATGTAGATGAAGAAGGAAACAACTTAGGTGGTGGAGACTATTTCGTAGATTTAGACGATGATGGAATCGCTAATTATAGTGAATTAGCTTTGCCGGAAGGCTATGAGTTGATCCAAACAGGTGATTTCTTTGTAGATGCCAACAATCCATATACCATTACATTACATAAGGTTCAGACACATGAAGTTGAACAAGATACAGCTTCATTAGTTGTGAAATATGTAAAAGAAGGTACAAATGAAGTTGTTGGTGAAGACGAAGCTTATACAGCTGATGGTGTCAAAGGAGAAGTACATACTTTCACTGTTGATTTAAAAGCACCTAAAGGTTATGAATTAGTTGATGGTGAAGATTCATTGACATTGGATGTTGAATATGGCCAGAGCGCTGAAGCATTCGTTAAAGTAAAAGCTGTCGAAGATAAAAACGAAGGTAAGAAAGACGAAGAAAAAACAGACGAAAAGAAAGATTCTAAAAAAGAAGACAAAGGTGTTGATACAGGTGTTGCAACTCCATTGGCTGGAATCTTTGGAACGATGAGTGTTGCATTAGGCGGAATGATCGCATTGCTTCGTCGTAAAAACAGAAAATAATTTTTATTCAAAAAATGACTGAAAATTAAAATGAGTATAAAAAGCGTATTTGTTTGATCAGATACGCTTTTTATCATATAGATGTCTTAAAAAACGATAATGCATCTTTCTTTACTTTGAATTTTGTGTTCTGTATTCTATACACATGAGTATTCAAATATTTACAGGCCTGATCTGGGGCTATGACAACAAAGAACAGTTTTTAAAAGATATGTCGGACTTTTACAAGGCATGTCATACGCAAGGTGAAGATGGATTCACAAAACGAGCCAATGAATTTGTAGAAAGGATGAAAAAGAAAAAGCGTTATGAGTATTAAGCGAGTACAAGCTTTGGCTATGCAGTATGAATCTGAAGAAGCGTTTTTAGAAGCGATGAGCAAAATCTACGATTTAGCCAAAGAAGACAATTTAAACATGCATACACTGGTGGATGCGACAAACGGTAAGATCTACGGCAAACAATATGATTAAAGTTTGTTGTTTTTATTGCATGTATACTGGATTGCAGTATAATCTTCTTATAGCAGAGTAAAAATATGTGCGTTAAGTGTTTCAGACACGGGGAGTTGGTCTGGAAACGAAAAGAATTCTTGCGATACATATTTTGCATCCCGCTGTTGTAATGGACAAACTATACCTCTTTTTCCATTGCACGATGGGAAAGGAGGTATTTTTATATGAATCAATACTTTGTTATGTTTAAAGAAAATGCGAAATCGTTAAAAGATGTACGCGTTTTAGTGGGTGTGAGCTTATTTTGTGCTCTGAATGTAATTCTTAATATGTTTTCTGTTCAATTAACTCCAATGATAAAGATTTCATTTGGAAGTATTGCCGTGGCTGCCAGCTGTTACTTTTATGGGCCATATCCCAACATGATTGCAGCTTTTGTTTTGGATACGATCAATTATATGCTTCGTCCGGTAGGACCTTATCAGCCATGGTTCATGATCAGCGCGGTCGTGATTGCGGTGCTATATTCTCTATTCTTCTATAAGCAGGAAAAAATAGGGATCGTACGTTGTGCCCTGGCGCGCTTATCAGTCATACTGATCGTCAATCTGGTATTAAACTCCTTGTGGCTTTCAATGATGTATGGAGATGCATTCTGGGTCCTTGTCAGCCAGCGTATTTTAAAAAATGTACTTATGTTTCCTATTGAAGCTTTTGTCTTGTATTTGACCATGAAATTATGTCTTCGTATTAAAAATCAGGTGAAAAGATAGCCTGATTTTTAATTTTTAGCACTTTTTACTTTACAGTGCTAAAAAGCGTGCTATAATATTAGCAGAGTTAGAAATAGAGTGCTAACTCGATAGAATATTCATGGCGTTTAATGCGGAGGTGATATATATGAAATTCTATCCAGGATATAAAGCATTTGATTTGTTTGATGACTTGTTTAATGATAATTATGCATCGAAAGCACCGGCTAATTTGTTAAAGACTGATATTACTGAAAAGAATGGATATTATGAGTTGAACATGGAAGTACCGGGTATTCATAAAGAAGATATTCAGTTAGAGTTAAAAGATGGTTACTTGAAAGTAACGGCTACAAGAAACTCCAATAGTGAAGAAAAAGATGATCAGGGTCGCATCGTTCGCCAGGAGCGTTTCAGTGGTTCTTGTTCTCGTAGCTTCTATGTCGGAGATAATGTTAAACAACAAGATATTAAAGCCAGCTTTGAAAATGGTGAGTTAAAAATAACAGTTCCTACGCAAGCTAAAAAAGAAGAGGAAGAAACAAAGTATATCCCGATTCTTTAATCAAGTTCCCGCAATGGGAACTTTTTTATTTCTTTTTTGTAGCATTGGTGGTAAAATGAAAACACGTCAAATGGTGCGTTGGAGAAATGGTTAACTCACAGCCCTCTCAAGGCTGCATTTACGGGTTCGAACCCCGTACGCACTACCATAGTCAATAAAGTGCTTTATGTAAGGCACTTTTTTTGTGCTTATTTTCTTAATATACGCTTTCTTTTATGGCTTTCAATGGTTATTCGTTGACAATATCGAAAAACTGATCATACTTGCCCCAAATGATGGTTAGCCTGTATATTTTCAAATGCTGAAACCGGTCTGAATCAACAAAGAATATTGGATTTTCTTAATATGTTGCCATAGAAAACGTTATTTGATTAGCTACTTTTTTTCATCTGATTAAAGAAATAGTTGCAGAAGAAATCTTATCAAAAATGATGAATGTGAAAAGACTGTTTTTATTTGTATAATTGATAAAAACTTCACAACGTTTTACGTGCATTGTAGGTCACTTTGTTTTATACTAGACACGAAAGAGGTTGTGAAAAATGATAATTAATGAACTAGAAGGAAAAGTAAAAGGAAAAGGAATCCGTATTGTATTTACAGAAGGATGGGATCCACGTGTACAAAGAGCTGTAATCGATTTGCAAGCCAATGATGTTGTTCATCCGATTTTGTTAGGGTCTCCGGAACAAATTCAGAAATGTTCTGAAGAAAATGGACTGGATGTTTCCCATATCGAGCAAATTGATCCATTAAATTATGAGGGCATTGAAGAAATGGCTGTAAAAATGGTTGAACTTCGTCGTGGTAAAATGGATTTGGAACAATGTCGTAAGGCATTACAGTCTTCCAACTATTTTGGAACTATGTTAGTACAGATGGGAATTGCTGACGGTTTGTTAGGTGGAGCGACTTACTCTACAGCCGATACGATTCGTCCAGCTTTACAGTTGGTTAAAACAGCACCGGGGCAGCCACTGGTTAGTTCTTGCTTCTTATTGGTGAAAGGTTCTGAGCAATACATCATGGGAGATTGTTCTATCAATATCAATCCTACACCGGATGAATTGGTTGAGATTACTGTACAGACAGCCCATACAGCTCGTCAATTCGGCATTGAACCAAAAGTAGCTTTGTTGTCCTATTCCAGCATGGGCAGTGCCAAGGGTGAATGTGTTGCCAAAATGGCAGAAGCGGCTACACGTTTAAAACGTATGCCGATTGATTTTGAAGTGGATGGTGAAATGCAGTTTGACTGTGCCGTAGCACCGGAAGTAGCTGCTTTAAAAGCACCGAATTCAAAAGTGGCTGGACATGCCAATACATTTATTTTCCCAAATCTTTCCAGTGGAAACATTGGGTATAAGATTGCCGCTCGTTTAGGTGGATGGCAAGCTATTGGACCGGTATTACAGGGATTGAATGCACCGATCAATGACTTATCTCGTGGATGTACTTCACAGGAAATCTATAAAATGGCTATCGTTACTGCTGCACAAAAAGCATTAGGTATTTAGTTAACCTCAAATTTGACTGTTGGTTCTTTTGAACCGACAGTTTTTTTGTTATACTGTGAATTATGAAAACAGTAGAAAAATTTCCTTATGATGTAGATTTTGGTGCCATTATGGATTATGTGGATGATCGTTTTATGCTGGTGATCAAAGATGAATCCTGGAGTGATGAAGAGATTGCACTTTTACAAAAAGGCGCAAAGCTTCATTTTTGTTACACGATGGATATTGCCATATTCATTTTTGAGGGTGGGGATATCGACAGTAGTGATTTTTACTTTAATGTACAGGATTGTGATGCCAAAGATTCGCTTTTGAATCAAGAAATCTTAGATGTGGAGCTCCTTTTGGTCAATGCCGCTAACGAGGTATGCTTTAAGAAAAGAAAGACCTTGACCAAAGAGCAGAGTGAAAAGATCTTGGATCGACTGCATCACCAAAATACAGTAACCTTTATGCCGGATGAATTTGATGTCAATGTGCAGGGGTTGCAGGATGCATACGAACCATTTGAGCTGGAAAAGTATGCGGTAGTCAGTATGACGTTTTAGGAGGAGAGAACATGAAAGCAATTATTACCGTTATCGGAAAGGATAAAATTGGCATTTTGGCAATGATCGCTAATGAGTGTGCCAAAGCCAACATCAATGTGTTGGATGTGAGTCAAACGATCGTAGATGGCTTTTTTACAATGACTATGAGCGTAGATTTAGAAAACATGGAAACTTCTTTGTCTTCCTTTAGCGATCATATGGATCAGTTAGGGAAAGAAAAAGATCTTGTGATCCGTGTTATGCATCAGGATATCTTTGATTCCATGCATAAAATCTAGGAGGGACTATGCAGACAAAAGAAATACTAGAAACGATCAAGATGATCGACGAAGAATATTTGGATATTCGTACCATTACCATGGGAATTTCTTTGTTGGATTGTATGGATACCGATATTGATAAAAGCTGTGAAAAAATCAAAAAGAAAATTTGCTCCAAAGCCAAAGATCTTGTCAAGGTGGGCAATGAGTTCGGGAAGGAATATGGGATTCCGGTCGTTAATAAACGAATCAGTGTGACGCCTATATCGATGTTGGTGGCAGTATCTGGTGGAGATCCGGTCAAATACGCACTGACACTGGAAGAATGTGCACAGGAACTGGGTGTTGATTTTATTGGAGGTTTCAGTGCCTTAGTACAAAAAGGCTATGCCAGTGGGGATAAAGAGTTGATTGAGGCCATTCCGGAAGCTTTGGCGAAAACACAGCACGTTTGTGCCAGTGTTAATGTGGGATCAACAAAGGCCGGTATCAATATGGATGCCGTAAAACAGATGGGGCAGATCGTGAAAAAATGTGCCCAGTTGACCAAAGATGATCATTGTCTGGGTGCTGCCAAGCTTGTAGTTTTCTGTAATGCGGTCGAAGATAATCCATTTATGGCTGGTGCCTTTCATGGTGTAGGAGAAGCGGACTGCGTAATCAATGTTGGTGTCAGCGGACCGGGCGTGGTACGTGCGGTTCTTGCCAAAGCGGATAAAAACTTGCCTATGGATAAGATTGCTGATTTGATCAAACGTACAGCGTTTAAGATTACTCGTATGGGCCAACTTGTAGGTACGGTAGCTTCCGAAAAGCTGGGCGTGCCTTTTGGTATTGTGGATCTATCGTTAGCGCCAACTCCGGCAATTGGAGACAGTGTAGCGTATATATTGGAAGAAATGGGCTTGGAAACCTGTGGTGCCTATGGCACAACGGCATGTCTTGCCATGTTGAATGATGCGGTCAAAAAAGGCGGTGTCATGGCCACTTCCAATGTTGGCGGTTTGTCAGGCGCTTTTATTCCCGTCAGCGAGGATGCCGGCATGATCCATGCGGCTAAAGCCGGTGTTTTATCTTTGGAGAAACTGGAAGCCATGACGGCTGTATGCAGCGTGGGTCTGGATATGATCGTTGTTCCCGGTGATACTTCGGCTTCGGTCATTAGCGGTGTAATTGCGGATGAAGCGGCCATCGGTATGGTCAATTCCAAAACAACAGCGGTTCGTATTATTCCGGCTATTGGAAAAGAAGTCGGGGAAGAGTTGGATTTTGGCGGCCTTTTAGGTTCTGGTCCGGTCATGCCGATTCGCCAGACCAAAAACGATGTCATGATCAATCGTGGCGGGCGTATTCCGGCGCCGTTACAGTCTTTGAAAAACTAAATGTAAGTGATTTTCAGAAAATGTTTTCAAAACTTTTCAACTTTTTGTTGCAAAAAAGGATTTCGTGTGTATAATAAAGTCCATAAAGACAAAGAAGAGAAGGAGTACAGATGGTTTTCTTTTCAGAGAGCGAATGGCTGGTGAAAATTCGCAGGAAGAAATCTGGAACGTGTCTTGGAGTCGCATTGTCGAAAGTGTGAGGCAATGATCGTGTATTCGCGTTAAGAATGAGGTGTCATCCGAATGGCGGATGGAATTAAGGTGGTACCGCGAGTCAATCGTCCTTTGAGATAAGGGCGATTTTTTTTATAGAAAGGAAGATGCGAATGAGTAAAGAAGACCGACGACGATGCGATAGATTCGCATCCAAAAACAAGTAAACAAAAAAATAGAAGAGAGAAAGATGAGGAGAAAACATATGAGTAAATTATTAAAAATGGGATTAGCAGCAGCTATGGCTGCCACAATGGTTGGATGTTCAAGTAGTGAACCAACTACAGATGATGGAGATACAAAGACAATCACCATCGGTATTTCACCGGATTATGAACCTTATGAAAGTCTGAATACAGAGAATGAGATGGTAGGGTTTGATATCGACATGGTTGATTGGTTTGAAAACTACTTGAATGAAAATGAAGAAACTTCTTATAAGTTTGAGTTTAAACAAATGGACTTTGATAACATCGTTACACAAATTCAGGGTGATCAGATTGATTTGGGAATTTCCGGATTTACTTATGATGAAGACAGAAAAGTAGAATGGAGCGAACCATATCTTGGTTCTGCACAGGTAGCTGTTGTACCGGCTGGTTCTGATATTACTTCTATCGATCAGCTGGCCGGAAAATCAATTGCGGCGCAGACGGGAGCAACCGGAGAACAGGCGGCTAAAGATGCCGGTGGAGAAGTAACAGGTTTGAAAAATGTACAGGATATCATGAATGCCTTGAGTGCTAATCAGTATGATGCGGCAGTCATTGACTCCGGTGTCGCCAAGAGCTATGCCGAAAGTGGAAACTTTACTGTATTAGATGGTGTCTTGATGGATGAAAAGAACTATATCATTGCCAAAGAAGGCAATACCGATATGATCGATTTGATCAACAAATGCATCGAAGCATTCATCGCCAGTGATGATTATGCTAAGATGTGTGAAGAATACGGTCTTACGGCAGTAGAATAAATGAAAGAAGAGGGATAGTATGTTTTCAGCCTTTGAGCAAGTATTTACACTTGAGACGGCGCTATACTTTGCGAAAGGAGCGTTAGTATCGTTAGGGATGGCCATACTATCCCTATTTATTGGTTTGATACTCGGTGTTTTGGGGGCCAGCGCCAAACGCTCTAAATATATCGTATTGCGTGCGATCGGTAACTTTTATGTGGAAGTGATTCGAGGAACGCCTATGTTGTTACAGATCTTGATCATTTTCTCGGTCATTCCATCAATTTATACCGCCATAACCGGTGAAGTATTGCGAATCAATGTGTATTTAATCGGTATTATTGCCATGAGCATTAACTCCGGTGCGTATTCAACGGAACTGATTCGAAGTGGAATCAACGGTGTTGATAAAGGACAATGGGAAGCCTGTGAAACTTTAGGATTAAGTTCTTGGCAGACTATGCGTTTTGTCGTATTGCCGCAAGCTTTTAAGTTGATTGTTCCGCCGATCATCAGTGAGTTTGTCACTTTGATCAAAGACAGCTCTCTGACAAGTACCATTGGTGCTATTGAATTATTAAAGAGCGCCCAGATCGTAGGTGCTGAATACTATGAAGTAATGTCACCTTATTTTTTAGCGGCAATCTTCTATCTGGTGATGACAATCAGTATTTCTTATATTGGAAAACGAGTAGAAAAGAGGTTGGCTGTCAGTGATTAAAGTAGAACATATTCGAAAGAATTTCGGACAACTGCATGCACTTAAAGATGTTTCGCTGGAAGTCAATCAGGGCGAAATCGTTTCTTTGATCGGTCCTTCCGGTTCCGGCAAGAGTACATTGTTAAGATGCATTCATGGTCTTGAAAAAGTAGATCAGGGAAAAATTTATATGAATGGGGAGTTGATGGATCCCAAGGACGAAAAGAAATATCGTCAGCAACGCAATAAGATGGGGTTTGTGTTCCAGCACTTTAATTTGTTTCCCAATATGACGGTACTGGAAAACTGTAACTTGGCACAGATTCAAGTCTTAAATCGTTCTAAGGAAGAAGCGGAAAAAACATCTTTGATGTATTTGGAAAGAGTCGGATTGGCCGACAAAAAAGATGCCTATCCCAACAATCTTTCCGGAGGACAAAAACAGCGTGTGGCGATTGCCCGTGCTTTATGTATGAATCCGGAAATGATGTTGTTTGATGAACCAACCAGTGCTCTAGATCCTGAGATGATCAAGGAAGTATTGGAAGTTATGAAAGATTTAGGAAAACAAGGAATGACGATGATCGTGGTCACACACGAAATGGGATTTGCCCGCAAAGTGGGAAGTCGTGTTGTATTCTTAGATCATGGCGAGATCGTGGAAGATTCACCGAGTGAAGAGTTTTTCTCCAATCCACAATCCGATCGTGCTAAAGATTTCTTAAGCAAGGTATTCTACGAATGAAATTAGCCGATTTTAAAGTTGAACAATGGATGAATGAAAATGAAGGACAAGCTAAGTACAATTTGACGGACACTTGTGCTTCTTCTTTTTCTATGGAACAACTCTTGAAAATGGTAAAGACAGATTTATCCAAACTGGTTCTGGATTATGGAGAAATTCAGGGAAGTTTGGCATTTCGGCAACAGATTTTATCTTTATATAAAACCGGAAGTGAAGAAAATATCACCACCACCAACGGTTGTCTGGAGGCTAATGTCTTAGTAATGGAGACACTTTTAGGGACACAGGATCATGTGATTGCCTGTGTTCCGGGATATCAGCAGTTTGTCAGTTATCCCCAGTCTTTAGGGTGTACAGTTTCTACGATTCAACTTCTTCCGGAAAGCTTATGGCAGCCTAATCTGCATGATTTTTTGGATGCGATCCAAGATCATACAAAATTGATCATTTTAAATAATCCGAATAATCCAACTGGTACACAATATGATCTTCCTTTTTTAGAAGAATTGATCAATGTTTGTGATCAAAGAGGAATCTATATTTTATGCGATGAAGTCTATCGGGATCCAAATCGTCTGCCAAGTATCAGTGATCTGTATCAAAGAGGAATCAGTACATCTTCTTTAAGCAAGATGTATGGTCTTGCGGGACTTCGTTTAGGATGGATCAAAGCCAATTCAAACCTCATCACTAAGATCAACAGTCGAAGAGATTATACGATGATCTCAACGGGCCCTTTATTAGATGCCTTAGGTACAGCGGCTTTAGAAAATAAAGAATCGATTCTGCAGAGAACGAATGCGATCCTGGATCAAAATCGGACCTTCTTAAAAGAATGGTTAAAAGATCAAGACATATTTGATTGTGTGATTCCAGAAAACGGAACCGTATGTTTTTTGGAAATCAAAGGTATGAAAGACAGCGTGAAAACAGCGCAATATTTATTAAAGGAGCACGGCATCTTTTTTGTGCCCGGTGCTTGTTTTGATCAGGAAGGCTTTATGCGCTTAGGCCTGGGGCAGGATCCCAATCAATTTAAAGAAGGCTTGATCCGCCTTTTTGATATCTTGAAATCTAAAAAAGGCTTATGATACACTGTAGGCGTTAAGGGGCTGATGAAATGAAAAAATTGGGGATGATCCTGGTATCGGTGGCATTGCTTAGCGGGTGTGCCAGATTAAGTGATTTTAATACGGACAATAGCCGTACACAAAAAGAACAGAAAGAAGATCAGACACCGGCCACAATGACATGTAGCAGTGATAAAAACGATACATTAACGTTTGAGGCAAAGGGAGACGAGATTCAAAACATGACACAGGTATTTACGATGTCTTTTGCGGATCTGGGAATACGAGAGGATCTGGATGCACAAAGTATTCAAGATAAGATCAATCAGTCGCTACAGTCTTTATATGACCTGAAAGGTGTCGAGGCCACCGGAAAGATGGTAGAAGATCATGTAGAGATCACATTGCGTGTAAATTATGAAATTGCCAATGACAAAGAACTTGTAGAAGCCGGTCTTTTACAGGAAGGAGAAAGGGACAGTGAACATATCTCGCTGGAACAGACTCGTAAAAGTCAGGAAGCTTCTGGTTATACATGTACAGTAGAGTAAAGCGGCTTGACCGCTTTTTTTCATAAGGGAGGTGAGATCATGCGTTATTATATTGCGGACTGTCATTTTTTTCATCGCGCTTTAAATGAACATATGGATCAAAGAGGTTTTGAATCGGTAGAAGCGATGAACGCTTATATGATCGATCAATGGAATGCGAAAGTGCGAAAAAATGATGAAGTTGTCATATTGGGTGATTTCAGTTGGGGAAAGGCCGATGAAACACAGGAAGTTCTGCAGCAGCTTCATGGACGTTTGCACTTGATCAAGGGAAACCATGACCGCTTTTTAAACGATAAGGACTTTGATGCCTCCCGCTTTTTATGGATCAAAGACTATGCGGAATTGAATGAAAATAAACGAAAGGTCATTCTTTGTCATTATCCGATTGCCTGTTACAATGGACAATATAGAAAAGATGAAAGCGGCAATCCCAAAACGTTTATGTTACATGGGCATATTCATAAAACGCAGGATCAAATGTATCTGGATGTGTATCAAAACTTTGTCCAAAAGCAGGTGCATTGCAGTATTGCGGGGAGTATGGAACACGTACCTTGTCAATTTATCAACTGTTTCTGCATGTATTCGGACTATCAGCCTATGACATTGGATGAATGGATTGAAATTGATCAACAGCGAAGAAAGAACAATCAAATATTAGAAATGGAATAATTAAAGGAGAGAATGTATGAAGAATACAGTGACTTTAGTTGCGACCGATTTAGATGGAACGTTTTTAAACGGTCAAAAGGAAGTATCGGATTTAAACCGTAAGGCGATCAGCGCTTTAAAACATCAGGGAATCTTATTCGGTATTGCCTCCGGCCGTCCGGTAGAAACTGTGCATGCGATGCTTGAACAATGGAAGATTGCGGACAGTGTCAGCTTTATCATGGGGATGAATGGCGGTGTGATCTATGATATACGTCGTCGTACCAAAGAAGAATATCACTTATTGGATGGAGAGATCATACTGGATATCATACATTTCTATCAGGATATGGATGTGATCTTTCATGTGCTGGTAGGCGATATTCGTTATACCAGCAAGTCCACCCCGGAAACAAGAGCGCATGCGAAGTTGTTTGGTGAAACCGAAATAGAAATCGATCTGGAAAGTTTCTTGAAGGATCGAACAGTGAACAAGCTGATCATTTATTGTGATCCAGAATATATGCCACAAGTTTTAGAGCGCTCTAAAAAGTTTAAACGAGAAGATTGTGTCGGTTTTAATACAGCCAATAACTTGTTTGAGTATTGCGATCCGGCTATCAACAAAGGCTATGGAATTCAAAAGTTGTGCAAGCACTTTGGTGTGAATCTGGAAAACTGTGTGGCCTTTGGCGATGAAGCCAATGATATTCAGATGTTAGAAAAAGTAGGCATGGGTGTCTGCATGAAAAATGGATCGGAGGGTGCCAAAGCGGCTGCCAATGTGGTCAGTGAATATACAAACGATGAAAGTGCATTAGGACGTTTTTTGTTTGAGCATGTACTGGAAACAGAATAAAGATCTTGTGATGAGATCTTTTTCTTTATTTTTGGATACAGGGAAAATGAGAGGAAAAAGATGCCTATTGAATACAAGGATACAAAGGAATTTAGCGCATCGCAGCTGCAAAGACTGTTTTTATCTGTAAACTGGGAGTTGGGCAATTATCCGGAAAAGCTGGAAAAAGCAATGCGAAACTCGACACATGTGATTTCAGCCTGGGATCAAGATCGACTGGTGGGTCTGGTACGTGCTTTAGATGATGGTCAAACCGTTGCGTTTCTTCATTATCTTTTAGTTGATCCCGAATATCAGGGAATGCATATTGCGGATCAGATGATGAAACAGATCTTAGGCTTTTTTGATGAGTTGCTCTATATAGAAGTGATTCCTTCCGATCCATCCACAAAGTGCTTTTACACACGCTATGGTTTTTGTGAGTATGCGAATTATTCGGCTATGGTACGTAAACAATTTTAAGGGAAGTATGGAAAAAGGCCGATTTTTTCGGGGAAAGAACATTTTTTAAAATTTGTCAAGAAAATATGTTAATATAGAATTGACAGTTTGCATTCTATAAGCTAATATAATAAATTGCATAATAGTCTAAGGGGGTAGTGCGCCTTTAGCTACGACGCAAGACAAAAATCAACGAAAGGATGGCATGCATGGACACAAACAAAGCGTATCACATCCTCGAATGTGGCAAAAAAGCAACACGTCGAGATTATTCCAAAGTAAGTGGAAAACTGGAATTACCTAACCTTGTTGAGATTCAGACCAATTCATTTAAATGGTTTACCAGACAGGGGATTCAGGAAGTATTCGAAGAAATTTATCCGATTGAAAACTACGGAAAAAATATCAAATTGAACTTTCTTCGCTATCATTTTGCACAGCCAAAATATAATGCGGAAGAATCCATGTACAGAGAGTGCAATTATGCAGCACCTTTGTATGCGGAAATGGAACTGGAAATTACCGATCCGGATACCGGAGAAGTCGTTACAAAAAACGAAGAAGTTTATTTAGGTGACTTCCCGTTAATGACGGAAACCGGAACATTTATCATCAATGGAGCGGAACGTGTTATCGTTTCGCAGATCGTGCGTAGTCCGGGGGCTTATTTCTCAGAAAGCTATGATGAAAAGACCGGAAAACAGAACTATGCCTGTGAATTGATCCCAAGTCGTGGAACTTGGCTGGAATTCATGACTGAACAAAAGAAGACTTCAAACGGAAGAACGATCAACGTATCGATCGACCGTCGTCGTAAAATTTTATTTACAATCCTTTTTAAAGCAATCGGTATGTCTTTGAATCTGGAAGTGAATGAAAATACAACAGATACAACACAGATGGAAATCTTCTTAAAGGCCATGGGAAGAAACTGGGATGAAGTCGCAACAGATCCGGAAAATCGTGAATACATGAACTTGTATTTGTTGTTATATACGGCGTTCTTTGGAAAATATGAAGAAATAGAAAACACGTTGTTGAATGACAAAGTGAAGACGACACAGGAAGCTTTATTGTCTTTCTATGAAAACCAGAGAAGTGATGAAATTCCTACGTTAAATGGTTCCATTACGTTAATGCAGGCAAAGTTCTTTGATCATCGTCGTTATGATCTGACAAAAGCCGGACGTTATAAGCTGCGTAAAAAATTGAATGCGATTGCTCGAATGGATGGTACAACGCTTGCGCATGATATCGTGGATGTCGATGGCAATGTGTTTATGGAAAAGGGTACTGTCATTCATCGTGACCAGCGAAATGCACTACGTGAACAGCTTGCCAAAGGACCTTATTGCACGCCTTATCCGTTCCGTTCTGAATTCCATGAAGAAGACATCGTCAGCGTTCCAACAAGCTATAACAGTGGCTTGATCGGACGAATTCTGGCGAAAGATGTAGAAGTGGATGGCGTATATTACGAACAGGGAACTGTACTGACAGCACAGGATGTTAAAGAACTGCAGGAAGTGGAAGAAATTGCCGTTTACGGTGGATTGATCGCTCGCTCGGTTGTTTTGACAGCTGAAAACAGTGAGTCTGTATTTAACTATGGACAGCGTTTATATGCTTTGGGTCGTTTGACCAATGCCAAAGGACAGGACATTGTAGATGCGCAGATGGAATTAGTAGCACCACGTTATACTGTAGGTGTAGAACCAGATGCTCTGGAAGAGGATGTTGTGAAGGCATTGCGTATTCGTGCTAACCAGGAAGAAATCACCGCATGGTTGATCGGTGCCTGTGTGCAGGAAGTCTATGTCATTGATAAAGAAGGCGATGAGATCAAAATCTGCGGAAATGATCCATTAGCCAATAAACATACGATCACTATGTCGGATATGTATGCCTTCTTCTCTTATAATATGAATGTTATGGAAGGTGTAGGAACAACCGATGATATCGATATGTTGGGCAACCGTCGTATTCGTTCGGTTGGTGAATTGATCCAAAACCAGTTCCGTATTGGTTTATCTCGTATGGAGCGTGTAGTCAAAGAGCGTATGTCCATTCAGGAATTGGAAAACCTGACACCAAGAAAGCTGACAAACATTCGTCCGTTAACAGCGGCCATCAAGGAATTCTTCTCGAGTTCACAGCTTTCTCAGTTCATGGACCAGCAGAACCCATTGGCTGAATTGACAAACAAACGTCGTATTTCTGCCTTAGGACCTGGTGGTTTGACACGTGATCGTGCCGGTTTCGAGGTTCGAGATGTTCATACTTCTCACTATGGTCGTATTTGTCCAATCGAAACCCCAGAAGGTCCAAACATTGGTTTGATTTCCAACTTGACATCGTATGCCAAGATCAACGAATATGGTTTCATTCAGACACCATATCGTATTGTCAATAAAGATGGTACCGTACAGGAAGAAGCGGTATATTTAAGTGCCGATGAAGAAAGTGATTATCTGATTGCCCAGGCCAATGAGGTTCGTGATGGTCGTTTGATCAATGAACATGTCGTTGTGCGTAAAGGTGGGGAAACGATCATTGCCAATCGTGAAGATGTAGAATTGGCGGACGTTAGTCCAAAGCAGATCGTATCGGTAGCCACAGCTTGTATCCCATTCCTGGAAAATGACGATGCTTCCCGTGCCCTGATGGGTGCCAACATGCAACGTCAGGCCGTACCTTTGTTGCAGCCGCATTCACCATATGTAGGAACGGGAATCGAACACAAGATTGCCAAAGACTCTGGTGTCGGTATCGTTGCCAAGGAAGATGGAACCATTAAGTATGTCGATAGTCTTCGCATCGTTGTGGAAACCGAAGACCATAAAGAACATACTTATCAGTTGCGTAAATTTGCCCGCAGTAATGCTTCTACCTGCATCAATCAGCGTCCAATCGTAGAAGTTGGTGAAAAAGTAGAAAAAGGCGATATTTTAGCCGATGGTCCTTCTATGGAAAACGGTGAATTGGCCTTAGGACAAAATGTTACGATTGCCTACATGACCTGGTATGGTTATAACTATGAGGATGCCATTATCATGTCTGAACGTATGGTCAGTGATGATGTCTATACATCCATTCATATTGAAGAATATGATATTGACTGCCGTGATACCAAGTTAGGACCGGAAGAAATCACTCGTGATATTCCAAACGTGGGTGAAAGTGCGGTTCGTAAACTGGATGAAAACGGAATTATCATGGTCGGTGCCGAAGTTAAAGAAGGCGATATCTTAGTTGGTAAAGTAACACCAAAAGGACAGAGTGAAGTATCACCGGAAGAAAAACTGTTATTGGCGATCTTTGGTGAAAAATCACGTGAAGTTCGTGACAACTCTTTGAAGGTTCCTCATGGTGGAGCCGGTATCGTGCATTCTATCCGTGTGTTTAAACGCGGTGATGGATCCGAACTTCCACCGGGAGTCAATATGCGTGTGAAAGTCTATATCGTTCAGAAACGTAAGATCTCCGAAGGGGATAAGATGTCCGGACGACATGGAAACAAGGGTGTTATTTCTAAGATCCTTCCGATCGAGGATATGCCATTTACGGCCGATGGAACACCAATTGATATTATTTTGAACCCATTTGGTGTGCCATCACGTATGAACATCGGACAGATTTTGGAAATCCATTTAGGTTATGCCGCTAAGAAATTAGGCGTAAAATTTGCCACACCGGTATTCGATGGTGTATCCAATGAAGAATTGGCCGACATCATGAAAGAAGCGCAGATGACAAGCGATGGTAAACAAGTATTGTATGACGGACAGACCGGTCAGCCATTTGATGAACGAATCAGTGTCGGTGTCATGTATATGATCAAGCTGGCACACATGGTTGATGACAAGCTGCATGCTCGTGCTACAGGGCCATACTCATTAGTAACACAGCAGCCGTTAGGTGGTAAAGCGCAAAACGGTGGTCAGCGTTTTGGAGAGATGGAAGTTTGGGCTTTGGAAGCTTATGGTGCCGCTCATACGCTGCAGGAAATCTTAACGATCAAATCCGATGATATTCAGGGACGTATCAAGACATATGAAGCCATCATCAAAGGTAAGGACATTCCGGAACCGGGTGTTCCTGAATCCTTCCGTGTATTGGTACACGAGCTGCAAGGTTTGGCTATCGATGTTCGTTTGTTGGATGAAAACAACAATGAAGTGGATTTAAATCCTGATGATGATGACGATGGATCTGTAGTCCATCCAACACTTCCTAAAGAAGAACTTGTCAACGATATGGAAGAAGAAAATACCGATGAAATAGAAGAAGAGGAGGCTGAGTAATACATGTCAATCAATAATTTTGCCTCAATTCAGGTACGTTTAGCTTCGCCGGAAACCATTTTAAAGTGGTCGCATGGTGAAGTAACGAAACCGGAAACTATTAACTACCGTTCACAAAAAGCAGAGCGTGACGGTTTATACTGCGAGCGCATTTTCGGTCCAACCAAGGACTGGGAATGTGCCTGTGGAAAATATAAAAAAGTTCGCTTTAAGGGTGTAGTCTGTGACCGTTGTGGTGTAGAAATCACAAAGGCCAGCGTTCGTCGTGAACGTATGGGGCACATTCATTTGGCAGCACCGGTGGCTCATATCTGGTACTTGCGTGGAATCCCCAGCCGTATGGCTTTGTTGTTGGATGTGACACCAAAACAGTTGGAAGAAGTTGTATATTTTGTCAGCTATATCGTAACCGATCCAAAGGATACGGACTTAGCCTATAAACAAATTCTTTCGGAAAGAGAATATCGTGAAAATATCGCAATTTACGGAAGTCAGGCTTTTACGGCACAGACCGGAGCCGAAGCCGTACTTCGTTTGTTACAGGATGTTGATCTGGAAGAAGAATATCAGAACGTACAGGAAGCTTTGGATAAAGCCCAGGGTGAAAAACGTAAAAAGTTGATCAAACGTTTGGATACGATCAATGCGTTCCGTCAAAGTGAAAACGAACCAGAATGGATGATCCTGACCAATATTCCGGTTATACCACCGGATCTGCGTCCTATGTTGCAGCTGGATGGTGGACGTTTCGCAACCAGCGATCTAAACGATTTATATCGTCGTGTCATTACGCGAAACAACCGTCTGCGTAAGCTGTTGGATTTAGGAACACCAAACATTATCGTTCAAAACGAAAAACGTATGTTACAGGAAGCAGTGGATGCGCTGATCGATAACGGACGTCGTTCCAAACCGATTACCGGTGCCGGTGGACGTGCCTTGAAATCTCTGTCACATTCCTTAAAGGGTAAACAGGGACGTTTCCGTCAGAACTTGTTAGGAAAACGTGTTGACTTCTCTGGACGAAGTGTTATCGCCGTTGGACCGGATCTGAAGATGTATCAGTGTGGTATTCCACGTGAAATGGCAGTCAACCTGTTTAAACCGTTCATTATCAATGAAATCGTAAATCAGGGATTGGCAGCCAACCCTAAAAATGCGGAAAAACTGATTGAACGCCGTGATCCTAAGATGTGGGATGTCGTAGAAAAGGTTATCGATGGCTATCCAGTATTGATGAACCGTGCGCCGACATTGCATCGCTTAGGTATTCAGGCCTTCTTGCCAAAACTGGTTGAAGGACGTGCTATGCGTCTGCACCCATTGGTATGTACCGCTTTCAACGCCGACTTTGACGGTGACCAGATGGCCATTCACGTACCATTGAGTGAAGAAGCTCGTGCGGAAGCCCTGGTTATGATGTTAGGAAGCCATAATATCTTAGGCCCTAAGGATGGTAAACCAATCGTTACTCCGGGGCAGGATATGGTTATGGGTAACTTCTATCTAACCATGGAAGAAACCAAGCAGGAGTTGGAAGAAGAAGCCCAGCGTTATGAAGATAAAGACTGTCCAAAAGAAGCCGCACAATGGAGAACATATGCGGCGAATGAAGGACATGTTTACTTAGATGAAAAAGAAGTGATGATGGCCTATCAGACAGGACAGGTACATCTGCATTCACGTATTGCCTTACCGGTACGTGGCTTAAAGAAAACAAGCTTCGATCTGATGCATGAAAATGATTATTTAGTGACAACGGTCGGAAAATTGATCTTTAACTCGATGTTCCCGGAAGACTTCCCATATTTGAATGAAGTTTCAAAGGAAAACTTTGAAAAAACACCGGATAAATACTTTGTACAGCAGGGAATGGATGTTAAGAAATACATCGCAAATTTAGAGATCACACCGGCTGTAAAGAAAAAAGATTTAGGAAAAGTTATTGCCGAAGTCTTCAACCGTTATTCTGTTGATCAAACAGCTGAAATTCTAGACCAGATCAAATCCATGGGATTTAAATATTCGACAGTTGCGGGTATTACGGTATCTTTAAGTGATATCGAGGTAGCACCAAATAAAGAAGAACATGTCGAATATGGTCGTAAGAAAGCCGAAGAATTAAAACGTCTGCAGAAAAAAGGTATGTTGACGATGGAAGAATGGGAACGCCATTTGAATAAGCTTTGGGAAAATGTAAAGGATGAGATTGCCGATGAATTGTTAGCCAATCTGCCTCGTAAAAACCCAATCAACATGATGGCTCGTTCCGGTGCCCGTGGTAACCGTTCTAACTTTACACAGTTGGCCGGTATGCGTGGATTGATGGCTAAGCCGGGTCATGGTAAATCCAGCGGGGGCGAATATGTATCCTCTATTATCGAGGTACCGATCTACTCTTGTTTCCGTGAAGGATTGAACGTATCCGAATTCTTTACCAGTACACATGGTGTGCGTAAAGGTTTGACCGATACCGCCTTGAAAACAGCCGAATCTGGATATCTGACTCGTCGTTTGGTTGACGTTGCCCAGGATGTCATCATCAAAGAAGACGACTGTGGAACCGATCGCGGTTATTGGGTAGAAGCATTAGTCGATCGCAAGAACAATACAGTGATCGAGCCATTGATGGATCGTTTGATTGGGCGTTACTCAAAACAAGATGTGACCGATCCAAAAACAGGAGAACTGATCATTGCCAGTGATGAGTTCATTACCGAAGAATTGGCAAAACGTATCGTCGATACAGGTATCGAAGGTATGTATATCCGTTCTGTATTTACTTGTAAATCTCGTTCCGGTGTATGTCGTAAGTGTTATGGACGTAACATGGCAACCGGAAAAGATGTTGAAGTGGGTGAAGCTATTGGTATCATGGCGGCACAAAGTATCGGTGAGCCAGGTACACAGCTGACCATGCGTACATTCCATACCGGTGGTGTTGCCGGTTCCGGAACCGGGGATATCACACAAGGTTTACCTCGTGTTGAGGAGTTGTTTGAAGCTCGTTGTCCAAAAGGGGTAGCAGTCATTGCCCAGATTAGCGGTGAGATTACTTCAATTGAACGTATTGAAGGTACAATGCGTCAGGAAGTTATCATTACCAGTGAAAGCGAAAGCATTTCACACAAGATCAATGCCAACCAGACCATGCGTCCATGGGTACAGGTCGGTGAACATATCGAAGCCGGTACGGCTCTGACAGAAGGACCGTTAGATCCAAAAGAATTGCTTCGTGTAGCCGGTGTACGTGAAGTACAAGACTACATTTTGAAGGAAGTTAAGAAAGTTTACCAGTCGCAGGGTATCGAAATTTCCGATAAGCACCTGGAAGTAATGATCAAACAGATGATGAAACGTGTAATCGTAACCGACAGTGGTGATACCGACTTGAATGTAGGTGTGCAGTTATCCTTGAACAACATCACTAAGATCAACCGTGATGCCTTGTTGACAGGGAAAACACCGGCACAGTTTAAACCGGTACTGTTAGGTATTTCCAAGGCTTCTGTAGAAACGGATTCTTTCCTTTCTGCGGCAAGTTTCCAGGAAACGACAAAAGTACTTACCGATGCGACAATCAAAGGTAAAGTTGATCATTTGATCGGTTTGAAGGAAAACGTTATTATCGGTAAACTGATTCCGGCAGGAACCGGATGTACCGGTAATCGACCTCAAAATGAACTGGTTAAAGAGAAGGCCAAAGAGCTGCGTGATAAACGTTTAGCTCGTATGCACGAAAATGAAGATGAAGAATTCGATAAGATCGTAGGGGCAAATTCTTTAGATGAAGAAGCAAGTCTGCATGAAGATGCCGCTGAGGCAGAAAGCATTCTTGGTGATGCCAATCTGGATGCGGAATCGATCGATATTCATGAATCCGATTCAACATTAAGTGCAGAATAAACATGAAAAGGAGGATTCGAAAGGAATCCTCTATTTTTGTATAGTAAAACCAGAGATACCAAGTATACCCAAATAAGTATGGGTAAGAATCTCTGGCTTTTTTCATCAACAACGATTGCCGGTCATGATCTCAATGATTTCTTTATCCGTTTCTTTCATGCCTTCTTTGGCAAGTAAAGAAATGTTTCGAATGGTATTTTCTACACCTTTTGTCACGATACCTTCCCCATCTTTAAACTGTTGACCGTTTTTATACATTTCATAGCCTAGATAGCCGGCTTCCAAAGCGCTGGCAATCTTGGCCGCGCAGCTCGGTTTGGCACCATCACAAACAGTACCGGAAATCATCGCAATACCATTGACCAAAGTATGAGATATCGCATGTAAATCGCCACCTTCCAAATAACAGATACCACAAGCGGCTCCCACTCCGGCGCTGACAACACCACAATAGGCGCTTAACTTTCCAATGCCATATTTTAAATGCATGGTGATCAGATTGGAAATCAAAAGGGCTCGATATAGTTTTTCCAAGCTTAGATTCTTTTCTCTGGCCCAGACGATAACAGGAATACTGGCAGTCATTCCCTGATTGCCACTCCCGGAATTGATGATAACAGGTAACTCACATCCGCTCATTCGAGCATCACTGCCCGCTGCCGCATAGGCTTTTGCCTTGTTGAGAAGATTATCAGGATTTCTTTCTAAAAGGATCTTACCAATATTTGCTCCATAGCTTTCTGTTATTCCTTTTTGGGCAATAGCCATGTTATAAGAGATCTGGCGATCCAAGGTTTCTTTTACATCCTCTAAGTTAGCGCAGTTGGCAAAATCAATGATATCTTTAACGCGCATAAAGGAATGATCAACAGTAGTTGATTCAGAAATGGTTTTCCCATCAAAAATGAGCTCTCCATCTTTCTTGATCCATAGGATATGATCGTGCCCACCGGAGATACGAACGGAAACAGAATGTGATTCACTATGCAGCGTTACAATCAGATCTAATGGAATTGCAGAATCTAACGGCTTAACGGTAATAGGAACGGATTTCAAAAAATAATGGATGTTTTCTTTTTGTTCTTTGGATACCTGACTGATGACCTCCAGCTTTTTATCGGCATTTCCCGCAACGATTCCGGCAGCAGCGGCCGCTTCAATTCCTTTTAGTCCATCCGTATTCGGTACTGTCACACTTTTAACGTTCTTTATGATATTTCCACTGGCTTCAATAAGAACCTGATCACAATTTTTACCTAAATTTTTAAAGGCTATGGCAGCACAATAGGCGATGGCAATCGGCTCGGTGCATCCCATGGCAGGAACCAGTTCATTTTTTAATGCGTTCACATAATTTTGGTAATTGATATCGGATTGATTCATAGTTAAACACCCTTTCGTAAGAGATATTTTCCCATATATTTTTAAGAGTTTCAATACGATTATACGAAACTTAAAAAGTGTCCATTTTTTATTAGACACTCCATTTTATTTGTGTAATCGTTATCATTTTATCTAAAAAGCATCTTTCCTAACGTTTTAAAGCGTTGTAAAATAGAAGATGAAGTTAAGGAGGTTCGGGTTTTATGGACCATAAAAAGACAAAAGCCTTTTTTGAAGGAAGAGAATTAAGAGCGTATAATATTTTCGGAGCGCATGTTAAACCAAAATCTGTTGAATTTAAAGTTTGGGCACCCCATGCTCAATCCATTTCCGTGATCGGAACATTTAACAACTGGGATGAAAAAAAGAATGTCATGAAAAAAGACGATCAGGGTATTTGGTCTTGTACGATACGAAATGCCAAAGAAGGAGATTCTTATAAATATCGTGTCGTGCGTGCTAATGGAGATACGATCGATAAAGTCGACCCATATGCCTTTTACAGTGAGTTAAGACCCAATAATGCCAGTATCATTTCTTCTTTGAAATTTGATGAATGGGAAGATCAAGAATGGATGAAGAAGCGAAACAAAGGTTTTGATTCACCGGTGAATATTTATGAAATGCATGTAGGAAGTTGGATCAAGGATGAAGATATGGAAGACTTCGTACATTATGATCAGATCATTGAAGAATTGATCATTCACTGTAAACAGAAACATTATACTCATGTAGAAGTCATGCCTTTAAATGAATATCCGTTTGATGGTTCATGGGGCTATCAGTGTACAGGGTATTTCTCCAGCACATCACGCTATGGAACCAATGAACAGCTGATGCGTTTTGTCAATGAACTGCATAAGGCGGGTATTGGTGTCATTATGGATTTTGTGCCGGTTCACTTTGTTCGCGATGATTATGCACTGCGTCTGTTTGATGGAACACCAACGTATGAGTACGATCGAGAAGAAGATGCCAATTCACAATGGGATACATTAAACTTTAATTTATGGAAAGAAGAAGTACGTTCTTTCTTGATGAGTGCCGCCAATTTCTGGCTGGAAGTGTATCATTTTGATGGACTACGCATGGATGCGATCTCCAATGCGATTTATTGGCACGGCAATAAAAACAACGGTGTTAATGAAGGTGCCTGTGATTTCATGAAACGTATGAATTATATGTTGAATGAAGCGCATAACGGAAGCATTATGTTGATTGCGGAAGATTCTACCGATTTTCCAAATGTTACAAAATCTACATTGGATGGTGGACTTGGATTTGACTATAAATGGGATATGGGATGGATGAATGATACCTTAGCTTATTTAAAGAAAGACCCAATCTATCGTCAATGGCATCATTATGATGTGACTTTCTCTATGGCTTATTTCTATTCAGAACGTTTTATCTTGCCGTTCAGTCATGATGAAGTGGTACATGGAAAGTGTACGATCGTAGATAAGATGTGGGGAAGCTACGATGATAAATTTGCTCAGGCACGTGCTTTATATACGTATATGTTTACGCATCCTGGAAAGAAACTAAACTTCATGGGAAATGATATCGGACAGCTGCGTGAATGGGATGAACAAAAGAGCTGTGATTGGTTCTTGCGTGAATATCCGATGCATGATGCCTTTGAACATTTCTTTGAAGACTTAGGCAAGTTATATTACGAAAATGACGCTTTCTGGAATAAAGATTATGACTGGTCCAGTTTCCAATGGATTGATGCCGATAATCAATCGCAAAATATGTTCTCCTATATTCGTCGGGGAGAAAAGAAAGATTATGTCATCATTTTAAATTTCTCTACCAATGGTTATGGTCACCAACAATTCGGTGTGCCGGATAAAGGGGTCTATAAAGAAGTATTGAATACGCAATGGAAGAAATACCATGGTACCTGGGATAATGAGACACCACAGACATGTCACTCTATCCGTATTCCTAGACATAATCAACCATTCATGATTGAAGTGAATGTACCGGCTTTAGGAGCTGTTGTCTTTGAAGTAGAAAAGTAAAGAAATTGCGCTGACTTAGTGTTGGCGCATTTTTATTTTCCAATGTATAATAAACGCATGAGTCAGTATTTTGAAAATGATAAGACCTTACAAGATAAGCCACAAATTTTTTCTTTTCAGATAAACGGAAAATCTTATAGACTTCATTCAAATTCCGGAGTTTTCAGTAAGGATAAATTGGATACCGGAACAAGGATCTTGTTGGAAACGGTGTTAAAAGAAGAGAACAGACCTTCTTCGGTGTTGGATCTTGGATGTGGTATCGGACCTGTTGGTATCGTTTGCCAAAAAGAATGGGATGCCCGGGTGACTATGATCGATATCAATGAAAAGGCTGTTGAACTTGCGAAAAAGAACATAGTCGAAAATCATGTACAAGCGCATGTGTTTTGTCAGGATGGTGTGTGCGAAGGTCAATTTGAATGTATTTTATTGAATCCACCGATTCGCACCGGGAAAAAAGTGATTTATCGCTTGTTTGATGAATGTCTGGAACATTTGGAAAATGATGGCCGCTTTTGGCTGGTGATGCGTAAACAACACGGTGCTCAAAGTGCTATTCAGTATTTGGAAGAAAAAGAGTGTACGGTACGAAAAGTAAATCGTGATAAAGGTTTTTGGGTCTTTGTGGCACAAAAGAAAAGCATTGCGCAGGCAAGCAGAATTTAGTGATTCTGCTGCAGATGATGCAATGCTTTTTTGTTGATCGATAATGCCTGATTTTCCAGTTCTTTGCTGGACATACGACGCGCCCCGTTCGCTAAGATGGAATTTTGAATCAAGCCATCACTGGTTGCGACCGTGATGCGATATTTATCCTTTAGCTCATGAACCTTTCTTTCAATGTACTGATCGGCACTTTGTCCGGTTCTTGTATAGATGACATCCAATCCACCCTGTCGATAAGATGAACCATAATTATTAGGAACCCGATATCCATCAAACACCAACAAGATCTTAATTTGTCGATAGCCTTGATAATTCGAAATCGCATCGATCAGGGCATCACGAGCCGATTCGATATTATGAGCAGCTAAAGGTTTTAAATTGTCCCAGCTATAGATCATGTTATAGCCGTCAATGATCAAGCAGTCTTCTTTTCTTTGCACAACTTCTTTTGGCTGTGTATCAAAATCAATTTTCTTTTTAGGCTTTCTCGGTTTCTTTTCTTCTTTTTTATTTCGTCCACCAAGACTGTTGAAGACTTTCTTCAGTTCCTCTTCTTTGACTGTATGCTTAACTGCCTGATAAGAGGAAGTGTTTTGATTCTTGGTTTGAATATGCATATATTCCTGGACTTCATCATAAGGAACATAGAAGCCGGAACCATGGGCACAGAAGACAGATCCTGTTGGATTTCTGAGATCGGATTCGCTGTCATATCCAATTTCCTCAACGATTTTATCCTGCTCTTCACTAGGATAATAGCCATCGAGTGCACAACTGAATTTTCCAAGTCCTTTTGTGTAGGCAATGACTTCATTTTGATAGTTCATCATGGTACGTACCGGGGCAATCCCTGTGATTTCCATCTGTTGAGAATCGACTTCTTTGATTTCTACCTTTGCCTTTCTCAGATCTAAATCATAGAGAGCTTTACTTAAACGCTGAGATGGTAAAGACAATGTAAATCGATAATACGGCTCCAGCAGGATGGACTGTGCCATTTTTAATCCCTGGCGTACAGCGCGATATGTGGCTTGTCGAAAGTCACCGCCTTCGGTATGCTTTAAATGACTTTTGCCGGCAATCAGTGTGATTTTCATGTCGGTGATTGGTGAACCTGTCAACACCCCTCGATGTACTTTTTCCTGTAGATGGCTTAGGATCAATCTTTGCCAGTTTAAAGCTAAATCATCGCTTTTGACTTCGTTTTCAAACTGTAACCCTTTTCCTCGAGGTAATGGATCAAGTCGTACATGAACCTCGGCATAATGACGTAAAGGCTCAAAGTGCCCCATACCGATGACACTATCGGCAATGGTTTCTTTATAGAGCACATGATCCAAACCAAATCCGACAGTTACACCACTGCGTTCCTGAATCCTCTTTTGGAGGACTTCCATTTGTATTTCCCCCATCAGGCGTAAAGAAATCTGATGGGTATTTTCATTATATTCAATTTCAAGACTGGGATCTTCTTTCATCAGTTGATCGCAGACCGGCATCATTTCAATCGGTTTTTTATCCGGCGGCAACAAAAGACGATAATTTAAATAGGCAGATAGAGAAGGGGCAAGACTGTCTTTTTCAAAACCAAGTCCCTGGCCGATAGAAAGATTTTCTATTCCTTTTAAGCTGACGACCATACCGGCATGTGCTTGTGTAAGCAGCTGATAGCTTTGACCATTGTACAATCGAATCTGATCGACCTTTTCTGTTTCTGTAATCATTTGTTTTGGCTTTAGGCTTCCTCCGGTGATCTTGATGTGGGTTAAACGATTTCCCTGTTCATCTTTCGTGATCTTAAAGACGCGGGCACCAAATTCACCTGGATATTCTTTTTCCAGAGATAAATCAATGATCGTATCCATCAATACATCGATGCCTTCATTTTTTAAGGCGCTTCCGAAAAGAACCGGAAAAAATGTTCGTTTGGCAAAGCTGATTTGTAAGCTGTCTTTGGATAATGTGTTGTTCTCTAAATACTCATTCAATAACGCTTCATCACATAAAGAGATTTGTTCTTGGGCATCATATAATGTCATATCAATGATATTCGAGGATAAATGCGTCTGTAGATCTTGTAATAGATCAGCTTGAGATTGATAGGATATATCCATCTTATTGACAAAAATCAAAACAGGAACATGATAGTGTTCTAAACATTCCCAGATGGTTTTGGTATGGGATTGTACTCCATCCTTTCCGTTGATCAACAATACGGCCAGATCCAACACTTGTAAAGAACGCTCCATCTCACTGGAAAAATCAATATGGCCGGGTGTATCTATAATGGTGATATCAGTATCTTTATAGTGGAAAAAGGCCTGCTTGGAATAGATCGTGATCCCACGCTCTCTTTCCTGGGAATCGTAGTCTAAAAATGCATCTTGATGATCGACGCGTCCGGTCTTTTTCAGCTTTCCGGCTATATACAACATACTTTCGATACTGGTGGTTTTTCCGGCATCGACATGGGCTAAAATACCTACGGTTACTTGTTTCATGGTTTCTATTTTATCATGGTTTCATATTGAATGAATAAAAACTTGGTGGTAAGGTATTGAGCATGAAAACAAATGTAAAAATGAAAACGTTGAAATGTGCTTTTCCCCATACCATTCCGATTATGACGGGTTTCTTATTCTTGGGGATGTCGTATGGAATTTATATGCATGTATCCGGTTTTAGCTTCTGGTATCCGATGTTGATGGCCATGACGATCTTTGCGGGAAGTGTGGAATTTGTCTGTGTCAATTTTTTGTTGGGGGCTTTTAATCCCTTGCAGGCATTTATTGTCACTTTGATCTTAAATGCGCGCCATATTTTTTATGGAATTTCCATGTTGGATCGATTTAAAGGAATGGGTTGGAAAAAGATCTATTTGATCTTTGGTATGTGTGATGAGACTTTTTCTGTGAACTATACAGCCGATATTCCCAAAGATGTGGATTCAGGTTGGTTCATGTTCTTTGTGACTTTACTGAATCAGATTTATTGGGTATTGGGAGCTACGTTAGGTGGTTTATTTGGCTCTTTGATTACGTTTAATACCGAAGGTTTAGATTTTGTGATGACTGCTATGTTTGTGGTGATCTTTTTAGAACAGTATCTAAAAGACAAGAACCATTTGAGTTCATATATTGGATTGGGTGTTTCTTTGTTGATGTTGATATTCTTTGGTGCGGAACATTTTATGATTCCTGCCATTGCCGGCATATTAGTTTGTTTGAGTGTTGCCAGAAAAAGCATGGAAGAAAAGGAGAAGGATATAGTATGAGCCTTGTACAACGAATCATAACGGTTGCCATGTGTGTCTTGGGAACGATGATTACCCGCTTTCTTCCTTTTTTAGTCTTTCCGGTCCACAAGGAAACCCCAAAATATATTCAATATTTAGGAAAAGTGTTACCGGGAGCTTTATTTGGACTTTTGATCATTTACTGTTTAAGAAAAGTCAGCTTATGGAGTGGCAATCATGCGATTCCGGAACTCTTGGCAATCCTTGTGGTGATTGGTATTCATCTTTGGAAACGAAATATGTTGTTGTCGATTGCAACAGGAACAGTATTTTATATGTTATTGGTACAAATAGTATTTTAAACAAAGAAGGAACTGGAATGGATTTGATATTATCCATCACAGCTCCTTCTTTTTTATTATTTCATGATGTTCATTAAAGCCTCAACTTCTTCTTTGGTACAAAGGTTTTCTGAAAAAGCACTGGCACTGCCACTGCATACGCCTTTCAAAAATGCATATTCATAATCATAATCAGATTCAATACAACCGGAGATAAAACCAGCTACCATAGAATCCCCGGCGCCTACCGAGTTGATCACATTTCCTTTCGGAGCCGGCAATCGATATTCTTTACCATTCTCATCCAATAAAACGGCTCCTTGACCAGCCATCGATACTAGAATATTACGAGCACCCAGTTCCTGTAGTTTATGAGCGTAAGGAATAACTTCTTCCTGCGTGTTTAAGGTTACATCGAAGATTTCACCTAATTCAATATTATTGGGTTTGATTAGAAACGGATGATAGCGCAAGACTTTCATCAATAACGTATTCGTGGCATCGACTACAACCTTGCAGTGATTCGGCTGTACATATTCTATGATTTGTTCGTACATTGTATCGGGTAATGTTTTTGGGATGCTTCCGGAGATAACTAAAACATCCTGATCGGTTAATACTTTGAGTTGATCAAACAGTTTATCAATATCTTCCTGCTGGATAGCAGGGCCCATTCCATTGATCTCGGTTTCTTCATCGGATTTCATTTTGATATTGATACGGGAAAGTCCTTCTTTGACTTGGATAAAGGAAGAAGAACAACCAAAGTTTTCCAAACGATGTTCAATTTCTTTTCCGGTGAACCCAGCCATAAAGCCTAAAGCTGTGCTTTCATGACCAAAATTGGCTAAAACGATAGCTACATTAATTCCTTTTCCGCCGGGAAGGATCTTTTCATAGGTGGTTTTGTTGATTTGACCGGTGGTAAAATGATCGACTTGAATAATGTAATCTAGTGAGGGGTTAAAAGTAACGGTATAGATCATAATGTGTCTCCTTTTCATCTATCTGATTGACAAGTACAGAATAGCATTAGAATTGTTGAAAGTCAAATAAAAATTGTTGTTTTAACAGTTGACAACAAGAATAATCGTGATAATATAGGGTTGTAACTTTTGAAACGACAATAAAAAGGGAAAGGAGTTGTTAAAATGAAAGTTAAGGCAGTACGCTTACACGGTGCGAATGATTTACGGTTAGATGAATTTGAATTACCGGAAATTAAAGAAGATGAAATCTTGGTCAAGGTTGTCTCCGATAGCATTTGTATGTCCACTTACAAATGTGCTATTCTAGGAACGAAACACAAGAGAGTGCATGAAGATGTAGCCGATCATCCGGCTATTATGGGACATGAAATGGCCGGTGATATCGTCAAGGTCGGCGCCAAACACCAGGACAAGTTTAAACCGGGCATGAAATTTACACTACAGCCGGCGCTAAACTACAAAGGAACGATGTGGTCACCGGGTTATTCTTATGAGTTTTTCGGCGGCGATGCGACATATTGTATCATTCCTGCCGAAGTTATGGAGTTAGGATGTCTGTTAGAGTATAAAGGAAAAGCGTATTACGAAGCTTCCCTGGCGGAACCGATGTCATGCAGTATTGGGGCATTTAATGCAGCCTATCATACAAAAATGGGCGTCTATACCCATGAGATGGGCATCAAAAAAGGTGGAAAGCTTGCCATCATGGCTGGGGCCGGACCGATGGGATTAGGCGCATTGACCTATGCTTTGCATCGTGATATTCGTCCTAGTATGATTGTAGTGACGGATGTAAATCAGGAACGTTTGGATCGGGCAGCCCATTTATTTCCAATCGAAGATGCCAAAAAAGACGGCATTGACTTGCACTTTGTGAATACAGGTAAATTAGAAGATCCAGTGGCATATTTACGCGAAATGACAGGTGGAACAGGCTTTGATGATGTATTCTGTTATGCACCGGTTGCGGCTGTTGTCGAACAATCCAGTGGCGTATTAGGCAGAGATGGTTGTTTGAATTTCTTTGCCGGTCCAACGGATAACCAGTTTAGCGCAAAGATGAATTTCTATGATGTGCATTATAATTCCACGCATGTGATGGGAACAACCGGTGGAAATACAGCGGATATGATAGAATCTTTAGAGTTGACGGCACAAGGACGAATCAACCCGGCTGTTATGGTAACACATATTGGTGGTTTGGATGCGGCTGCCGAAACGACATTAAATTTGCCAAAGATCCCCGGAGGAAAGAAATTGATCTATACGCATATCTCCATGCCATTAATCGCATTGGAAGATCTGCGTTCCAAAGAGGCACAGGATTCTCGTTATGGAAAGCTGGCGGACATTGTGGAAGCTAATAAAGGATTATGGTGCCCGGAAGCTGAAGAATACCTGTTGCATCATTTTAAAGAAGAAGCTTAGTCTGTCTGCTCCTGCAGATAGGCTGCAGGAGGTCTATATATGGAAGGTATGGAAAAGCGAAGAAATGATATCGTTCGCTATGTCAATGAACAAGGAAATGTAACGTTTAATCAATTGAAGGAACATTTTCCATCAGTCTCGGATATGACATTAAGAACCGATTTAAAAGCGTTGGATGAACAACAAAAGCTGGTTCGTATCCATGGAGGGGCTAAGTCTCTGGAAATCGTTACAGGAAATGATGATGTACTAAAGAAACGTTATATTCGAAATACAGAAGAAAAGAAGATTATTGCCCGTAAGGCGTTAGAACTGGTGAAACCAAATCAAACAATTTTTATTGATTCTGGCAGCACAACAACCATGTTGTCGAATGTTTTAAAGGATCAGCCTTGCACCATCTTTACCAATTCGATTTCCTGTGCAGTAGAGCTGTCTCGTTTGAAACAGGCTCATTGTATGTTAGCTGGGGGCACCATCAATGTAAATTCTTTGTCAGTGACAGGTGTCGATGCGGTTCAATTTTTGGAACATGTCAATTTTGATACCGTATTTATGGGTGTAACTTGTTTCAGCAAAAACTCTGGTTTTACTTGTGAATCGTATCAGGATGCACAGGTCAAACGAATTGCGATTCAAAATGCTCGCAAGGTCGTGATCTTGATGGATTCTTCTAAAATCGATAAAGATGGCTCCTATCAATTCTGTTCGATGAAAGAAGCCGATATCATAGTCAGTGATTTCCATCTTCCTGAATCATTTAAAGAAGAATGTGAAAGTATGGGGGTAACGATTCTATAAGCTCTTCCCCAACTTTCTAGTAAGGAAGAATAATATGAAAAATGCACTTCAAAGATTTGGTAAGTTCCTGTCGGCGATGGTCATGCCAAATATTGGCGCTTTTATTGCTTGGGGATTTATCACAGCTCTTTTTATAGCGGATGGATGGTTTCCTAATGAGCAGCTGGCATCCATTCAACCGTATATGTTAACGTATCTATTACCGGTTTTAATTGCCGCAACAGGCGGTCGAATGATTGGAAAAGATCGTGGAATGGTTATGGGTGCGATTGCCATCATGGGATGTATTGCCGGTGTAGGCGGTGTCGATGGACAGCCGATGTTGATGGCAGCGATGTTTATGGGGCCATTGGCTGGACGGATCATCAAAAAATTCGATCAGATGATGGAAGGTCATATGCCAGCCGGTTTTGAGATGTTGATCAATAATTTCTCGGTCGGTATTTTTGGTATGATCCTGGCAATTTTTGGATACTATCTAATTGGTCCATTGATGGAAGCTATTTTAGCAATATTAACGATGGGGGTCAACGTTCTCATCAATCATGCCCTTTTACCGTTGGTCGCAATTTTTGTGGAACCGGCCAAAGTACTGTTCTTAAATAATGCGATCAATCATGGCATTTTTACACCGATTGGTATTGAACAAGCTTCCCAAACCGGTCGCTCGATCATGTATATGTTGGAGGCCAATCCTGGGCCGGGACTCGGTGTGTTGTTAGCTTATTGGATCTTTTCCAAGGATCAGGCAACTAAAGATTCCGCACCGGGTGCGATCATCATTCATTTCTTTGGTGGAATTCATGAGATTTATTTCCCTTATATTTTAATGAATCCGATTGTGATCGTTGCACCGATTTTAGGAAACATATGTGCAATTGCCTTCTATGCATTGATGGGATGTGGCTTGCAGGGACCGGCTTCTCCGGGTTCGATCATTGCGTTTATGTCGATGGCTCCCAAGGATGCGATTATTCCTACCGCAATAGGTGTGATTCTTGCCGCCGGTGTATCCTTTGCGGTGGCCAGTCCGATCATTAAAATGACAAGTTCAAAATCACAGTCTTTGGAAGAAGCGCAAAATCAAGTCAGTGGAATGAAAGCACAGGCAAAAGGATTGATCAGTGCACAAAATATTTTCAATGCGAAGAAAATTGTCTTTGCCTGTGATGCCGGTATGGGATCCAGTGCAATGGGTGCAACAAAATTTAGAAATCGATTAAAAGCGGTTCGCCCGGATATTGTAGTGACAAATACTTCGGTCGATAATATACCTTCAGATTGTGACATTGCCGTTGTGCAAACTGTACTGCAGGATCGGGCCAAAGCCTGTGCGCCACAGGCGGTTTTGGTTACTATTAAGAATTTCCTGGCGGATCCGGCCCTTGATGAATTGTATTTCCAGCTTTCTACAGGAGACGCCATAGTGACAGAGGCAACACCGGAAGAACCAGAAGAAGAAACAAGTTCTTTATTCGCATCAGATGTATTGATCAAAGATGGTATTTTGTTAGGACAAAAATCAGTTTCTAAAGAAGAAGCTATTACAGCGGCAGGTCATTTATTAGTTCAATTAGGCTATGTTACGCAAGATTATGTACCGGCAATGTTAGAACGTGAAAAAATCGTCACGACTTATATCGGTATGGGATTGGCTATTCCGCATGGTACAACACATGGAGATGATACCATCAAGAAAACCGGTATCGTGCTGTTGCAGTATCCAGATGGTGTAACATTCGGTGAAGAAAAAGCACAACTAGTCATTGGCATTGCCGGTAAAGGTGGGGAACATATGGAAGTCTTATCCAAAGTTTGTACTGCACTGGAAGATGAAGCGGTCTTAGAAAAAATGAAGACTACACAGGATAAAGACTGGATCTTACAGATTTTAACAAAGTAAAGATTTTATACAATCAATCATAATATACACTTTAAGCCAGGACATAGGATTCTGGCTTTTAAACTGTACTAATGAATTGGTAAGATAGCACTTTTTAGTAATTTGACAAAATAACATTTTGTATATTTGCCCTAAAACCCGTTTTCTTTGTAGGCGATATTGGGAAAAGGTATAATATCTTTATAAATTAGAAGTTATGAAGGAGTATGTAAACATGAAAAGATACGTTGCCTTATTAAGAGGTATCAATATAAGCGGTAAAAACAAAATTCCGATGATAGAATTAAAACAATGTTTTGAAAGACTTAATTATACAGAGGTTAAAACCTATTTGAACAGTGGCAATGTGATTTTTTCAAGTGATGAAACTGATATAACTAAGATTACAACTCAAATTGAGGAAATGATTAAAAATCAGTTTCGTTTAGATATTCCTGTTTTTATCACATCGAAGGAAAATCTTGAGGACATTTTACATCATGCGCCTGACTGGTGGGGAAATGAAAATAAGGAGATTTATGACAATTTGATTTTTATCATTCCACCTGCTACATGCAAAGATGTATATAACGAAATCGGAGAGCCTAAAGAGGGATTAGAAAAAATAAAGGAATACAAAGAAACTGTATTCTGGTCTTGAAGTCGAAAAGAATATCAAAAAACAAATTGGTGGTCTAAGACAGCAAATGCAAATATCAGTAAAAAATTAACGATAAGGACAGCAAACACAGTTAGAAAAATCGTTTGTATGTAGTTGCTTTTCAATCCTGTTTTAACAGTTTCATATCCAGCATCGCACAAAGTGGTCAGTCTTTACGAGTGATCACTCTTTTTTTCATAAGCATAAAACAAGTTATGAACAGCTCAATTCGAATAACTAAAAAGTATAAAAAATAATTTTCCACTCTCTTTAGATTATTTTTAGAAAATCGCATGAATAAGGGGGAAACATAAATTCCATCTCCTCAATTTAATAGTACAGTTAATAAAACTTTTCGACTGTTCATCCTTATGAAATTCTGTCTCTATATTTAATTCCACTAATTTTGAACGAGATTTAAGCAGTTTAAATTGACATGAGGCATTTATACTAAGTATGGAAAAAAGCTTTATGTAAATCTTAGTTTTGTAGGTAAAGTCCTCGATCTTCTGAATTGTGATCCTTTTTCGACAGATTGATTTATTTTCATTCATATAAAAAATCACCTTTCGAACTGCTTAAATAGGTTCGAAAGGAGAAGGCCTTTAAAACGTAAAAAAGCAGTAAATTACTAGTCATGCACTAGTTTTTACCGCTTCGATTTTTTGAAAAAATGAATATGGCGGAGACGGTGGGATTCGAACCCACGTGCCCGTGAAGGCAACTCGATTTCGAGTCGAGCTCGTTATGACCACTTCGATACGTCTCCGTGCCCAGATATTGTACCATAAAAGTAAGAATAACGTAACTAAAATTGATTGAATGCCTTAAAGTGTTTTGATACAATCGCGGTATGGTAAATTTATTAGTCAAACGATTTGTAAAAGATTATCAGAACACGAAAGATTCAGGTGTTAGAAGTGCTGTAGGAAGACTATGCGGTTTTATTGGGATTTTAGCTAACCTGTTTTTATTTGTAATCAAATATGTTATCGGAGTGATTGTCAATAGCGTTTCCATTCGTGCCGATGCGATCAACAACTTGTCCGATGCCTGCAGCAATATCATTTCCATCGTCTCTTTTGTTGTATCTAATAAACCGGCGGATGAGGATCATCCTTTTGGCCATGAGCGAAGTGAAACCATTGCTTCCTTGTTTGTGGGATTGATCGTAGGATATATCGGTATTGAAATGGCCAAAGAAAGTATCGAAAAGATCCTGCATCCTTCAGCGATTGATTTTCGTATTGTTACACTTGTGATCTTAGGCATTTCCATCGTCGTTAAATTATGGATGTATGCTTATAATAAAAAACTTTCTAAAGTATATGATTCTTCTTTGTTGGAGGCTACGGCACTAGATTCGATCAGTGATGTCATGGGAACGGGTGCTGTCTTTTTATCGACATTGATTTCTCCGTTAGTTGGGTGGAATTTAGATGGGTACATGGGTATCATCGTTTCATTCATTATCTTATATAATGCTTATACTTTGATTCGTGAAGTTTTAAATGTGCTATTGGGAGAAGCGCCAGATTCGCACCTGGTGAAAAAAATAGATCGATTTATCTTAAACAGCCCGGAAGTATTAGGCGTTCATGATTTGATGATTCATAATTATGGACCCAATCGTTTGTTTGCCAGTGCACATGTGGAAGTCGATGCTTCGGATGATATTTTTAAAGTGCATGATGCCATTGACAATATTGAAAGAGAAATCAAAAAAGAGATGGGTATTGAACTGGTTCTACATATGGATCCTGTCAAAGTCAATGATCCGTTGACTGAGCATTATAAAAAGCTTGTCGCCGATGCGATACAAGCTCTGGGTGTTTCCTGGAATTTTCATGATTTTCGTATCGTATCCGGTCCAACCCATGTCAATCTGGTCTTTGATCTGGTCATTCCGTATGATGAAACAATGACACCTTCTCAAATTGAAGAAAATTTATTGGCGCAGATCAAATCGGATAAAAAAGTATATCTTGTATTAACAATTGATCATCCTATGGCTTAAACCTGGATGATTTTTTTTATATCTTTGACAAGATTTAAATCGTCCTGTGAAATCTCATTGGTCACAAGCATATCAAATTCGCGGAATTTACAAAATGTAAAAGGGGCTTTGTCATGAAACTTGGAACTGTCCGTGACCATGATCAACTTTTCGGTTTGATTCATGACATGTCGTTTAAAGCCCAGTTCATTGATGTTGGTGGAAGTAAAACCTTCACAGTCTTTAAAGCCGTCAGTTCCCATGATCGCAAGATCGATATGTACATGATCGATGATTTCAATGGCAAAGGTTCCATAGGCGCGTAATCCAGCATTATAAATCATACCGCCGGTAAAGAGAATATCGAAATTAAAGGCAGCGCATTGTTGGGCTAACGGTAAAGAATTCGTTACGATGGTCAAGCTTTTTTTACCCTGCAAAGCAGGAATCCCTAGCAGAACGGTACTTCCAGAATCCAAAAAGACAACCGAACCATCCTGGATCTCGTTCAAAGCACGAATGCCGACTCGTTTTTTTGCTTCTGCATTTTCCTGATTTCGAAATAGTAAAGGTGTTTCCTGCATCGGATTTTGAATACGGGCATAGCCGTGTTCTCGAATCAGTAAAGATTGTGCTTCCATTTCACTGATATCATTACGTAGGGTTTCCGGTGTGACACCCAATCTTTTGGCAAGATCGATTACGCGTACTCGGCTTTCTTCTAATAAAATCTGCCGAATCTTTGATTGGCGAAGTTCTTTTTTTCTGGACATATCCATTCCTCTTTTCAAATGTATTATAACGAAAGATGGAAAGAATAGAAAATTTTTGTTCAGAAGATTTTATGTTTAAAAACTTTTTGAAAAACGATTTTAAATATTTTGTTTCATCGAAATAACAAGGATAAATTGTTTTTTTATGGGTTTTAGCTACAATGAGTTTGTCCATGAGGACCACTAATCATATCTGTATCCTCCTAATACGGATACAAATTATTCATCCTTTGCCTGAAAAGGCATAAAAACCTCAATGCGAGGTTTTTTCTTTTATATAGCCATAGGTGAAATGTTCACCGCATTTAGGAAATTCCTTTAAACGGTTGTTTCTGCGATAACTAAATCCGTTATCTATATCGGTTAGCGTATCGATGGAAGATCGATGAATGTTTTCTTTTGTGATACCGGCATTGATCAGCATCTGGGCATTGATTCCCTGATTATCAAATGAAGCTTTTTCGTTAGATAACCTGCGAATAAATGGAGAAGTGTCTATAGGCAGCTTCTGTATCTGTTCTATGACTTCCATGCCTACTTCCAAAGAATCAAACTGCAGGCTGGGACTAAAAAAAGCCTGTGTAGTTTTGGGATGGACAAGCTGATTTTGAATTAGGTGATCTACGGTTTTTGCGGTGATCTGTTGTACGGTTCCTTTCCATCCAGAGTGGATCACACAAAGACAAGGCGTTGTTTCATCGACCAATAAGATACCAACACAATCGGCGGTAAAGACACCGATCAATACATTTGGCTCGGTTGTATAAAGGGCATCGACATCCATGATACTGGTATGTTTATCAAAAGCCCCCTTTCCTTTATCTTTTGATGTAACACGATAAAAATGATTGGTATGTTTTTGCCATGGCAAAGCCCAGTTTTCTAGTGGAATCGTGATCTTTTCCAACTCTTTTCGATTGGATAATACACCTTGTTCATCATTACATACGTGCAAAGCCATGTTGTTTTGATCGGGACGAGTCGTATCTTTTAGTGTTACAGCCCCATAAATGGTTGTGTTTATAAACTCTATTTGTTTCATGTTTCTATTGTAGCAAACCAAAACAAGAAAAAGCATTTAAAATTTCTTGAATTTTTAGCACTAATTGCTTGCGTTTGCTAAAGAATATGATATACTGTTAGCAGACAGAGAACAAGAGTGCTAGAAAGGAGCCTTGGATATGGAACTGACACAACGTCAAAAAATCATCTTTAAAACGATCGTCGATGAATTTACACGATGTGCAGAACCAGTCGGCTCAAAGACTTTGATGAAGCTGTTGGATTTTCCGGTATCATCCGCTACGATTCGTAACGAGATGGCAGTCCTTGAAAAAGTGGGCCTGCTGGAAAAAACACATACATCCAGCGGTCGTGTTCCCAGTCAAAAAGGATATCGGTACTATGTAGAAAATCTGATGGAAACCAATCTGGATGCCAATGTGAAACATTCCTTGCAGCAGGTATTTGCCGAAAGACATTATTCATTGGATGAAGTCGTAGAAAAAAGCTGTGATATCTTAAGTCACATGACCAATCTAACGAGCATTGTCTTAGGGCCGGACAGTCGTTCACAAAAACTTCAGCATGTACAGCTGATTCCGATCAGTGAAAGAAGTGCGGTAGGCATTATCGTGACCGATCAGGGCCATACAGAGAATAAAGTCTTTGATTTTGGTACAGAAGTATCGGTACAGGATATTAAGACATGTACAGATTTGTTGAATGATCAGCTGGTAGGAACACCAATCAGTGAAGTTGTTGACAAGATGAAAGAAATCGAGCCTTTGATGGCAGCCAAGGTTGTTCGTCATGAAGTGTTGTTTGAAGCCTTTGTGACAGCATTTATGCGATTTGCCACAGAAAAGGTAAAGGTTTCCGGAAGAAGCAATATGTTGTATCAACCGGAATTCAGCGATTTAAATAAGCTGAAAGAGCTGATGGCTGTATTGGAAAGCTCCAGCTTATTTCATCAGTGGACCGATCAAAAAGATAATGTGGCGATTCAGATCGATCAGCGAAATGAGTTGTTGCAGATTGGAGATTGTTCGGTCGTTACGACAAAATTTCATTACAACAACGATGAGGAAGGGCAGTTGATGGTCGTAGGGCCAAATCGAATGCAGTATTCTAAAGTGGTTGCCCTGATGGATTACATGTCCAGCGTGATTGAAGATGTCTTTGCACAAAAAGGAGGCGGAAATGACGATGAGCAAAAAGAATGAGAAAAAAGAAGAAAAAAAGATGGAAGAACAGCCGAAAATCAAAGAACAGAATGATGCGGACAAGGAAGCGAATGTCGAAGAAGTCAATCCTTTAGAAGCAGAGATCGAAAATTTGAAAGAAGAATTGGCAAAGGCTAAAAACGATGTAGCTCGTGCCTATGCCGATACAGAAAATATGAAAAAGCGTCTGCAGAATGAAGCGGATATGACCAAGAAATATCGTTTCCAGCAGGCCGGACTGGAACTTCTTCCAATCTTGGATGGTATGGAAAGAGCTTTGATGGTTCAAAGTGAAAATGAAGAAGTTTTAAATTATGTCAAAGGATTTGAAATGATTCATCAGCAGTTGGTCAATGTATTAACGAATGAAGGAATCAAAGAAATTGAAGCAATGGGACAACCTTTTGATCACAATACGATGCAGGCTTTGATGCAGGAAGCCAAGGAAGGTGTAGAACCGGGAATGGTCATCGAAGTGATGCAGAAAGGTTATATGTTAAAGGATCGTATATTAAGACCTGCCTTAGTGAAGGTAAGTGAGTAAAGGAGGAATCGACTATGGCAAAGATTATTGGTATTGACTTAGGAACAACAAACAGCTGTGTGGCTGTCATGGAAGGTAAGGATTCAAAAGTAATCCCTAACCCGGAAGGCAATCGTACAACACCAAGTGTTGTAGCATTCAAAAACGGAGAACGTATTATCGGTGATGCCGCTAAACGTCAGGCAGTTACCAACAAAAATACGATTTCATCTATTAAACGTTTGATGGGTACAAACCAGAAAGTAGAAGCCGAAGGAAAACAATACACACCACAGGAAATCAGTGCGATGATCCTGCAGTATTTAAAATCTTATGCAGAGGATTATTTAGGGGAACCTGTCACAAAAGCAGTTATCACTGTACCGGCTTACTTCAACGATGCTCAGCGTCAGGCTACTAAAGATGCCGGAAAGATCGCCGGATTGGAAGTAGAACGTATTATCAACGAACCAACAGCAGCTGCTTTGGCTTATGGTATTGATAAGACAGATAAAGAACAGAAAGTTTTGATCTATGACTTAGGTGGAGGAACATTCGATGTTAGTATCCTGGATTTGGCCGATGGTACTTTTGAAGTATTATCGACAAACGGTGATACACACTTAGGTGGAGATGACTTCGATAACGTATTGGTTGATTGGATGGCTGATACATTCAAGAAAGAAAACGGAATTGATTTGAAGCAAGATACAATGGCTTTACAGCGTTTAAAAGAAGCGGCTGAAAAGGCAAAGAAAGATTTAAGTGGTGTTATGCAGACACAGATCAGCTTGCCATTTATCTCTGCCGGAGCCAGTGGCCCATTGCACTTTGAAGCTACATTAACGCGTGCTAAATTTGATGAAATGACAAAATCTTTGGTGGATCGTACAATGATTCCGATTGAAAACGCATTGCGTGATGCCAAATTGTCTAAGAGCGATATCGACCAGGTATTGTTGGTTGGTGGATCGACTCGTATCCCGGCTGTACAGGAAGCTGTACGTAAGGCATTAGGTAAAGACCCTAACCATTCTGTTAACCCGGATGAAGCCGTTGCCATGGGTGCTGCCATTCAGGGTGGTGTTATCTCTGGTGATGTAAAAGACGTATTGTTGCTGGATGTTACACCATTGTCATTAGGTATCGAAACTATGGGTGGTGTTATGACCGTATTAATTCCACGTAACACAACGATCCCTACAAGTAAATCGCAGATCTTCTCAACCGCTGCAGATAACCAGCCAGCTGTAGATATCAAGGTATTACAGGGTGAACGTCCAATGGCTGCCGACAACAAAGAATTAGGAAACTTCCAGTTGACAGGTATTGCACCGGCTCGACGTGGTGTGCCTCAAATTGAAGTTACCTTTGATATCGATGCCAACGGTATCGTTCATGTCAGCGCTAAAGACAAGGGAACCGGAAAAGAACAGTCTATCACAATCCAAAACTCCAGCGGATTAAGTGATGATGAAATCGATCGTATGGTTCGTGAAGCCGAAGAACATAAGGCCGAAGATGAAAAACGTAAAGATGAAATTGATTTACGTAACCGTGCCGAAGGATTCATTGCACAGATCGATGCAATGTTAGAGGATGGCAAAGACAAAATCGATGCCAAACAGGCAGAAGAAACGAAAAAATTGCGTGATGACTTGCAGAAATCTCTGGATGAGAATAATATGGAAGATGTCCGCAATAAATTAGAAGCTTTGGAAAAGGCTGCACAGATGGCTGGTCAGCAGATGTATCAGCAGCAGGCTAACCAGGGCGGACAAGACAACACAACGCATACTAATGATGATGTTGTCGATGGTGAATTTACCGAAAAACACTAATTTTTAAAGTTCTAGCTGCTGCTAGAACTTTATCATGAGATAAGGAGGGAAATCATGGCTGAAAAAAGAGACTATTATGAAGTACTGGGCGTTGCCAAAGATGCCACAGAGGATCAGATCAAGAAAGCCTACCGAAAGTTGGCCATGAAGTATCACCCGGATGTAAACAAGGATCCAGGGGCTGAAGATAAATTTAAAGAGATCAATGAAGCCTACGAGGTCCTTAGCGATAAAGATAAACGTGCCCGTTATGATCAGTTTGGACATGCCGGTATGGACGGTGCCTTTGGTCAGGGCGGATTCCAGGGTGGATTCAGTGACTTCGGGGACTTGAATGATATTTTCGGTTCTTTCTTTGGAGGCTCCGGATTTGGCTTTGGAGGTTCCTCCCGAAGAAGTGCTAATCAGCCTCGTCAGGGGCAGGATCGCTATATGCAGATGCGTATCGATTTTATGGATGCGATCTTTGGCAAGACCGAAACCATTACTTTAGAAGTGGATGAACAATGTTCGCATTGTCATGGCAGTGGAGCCGAACATCCTGAAGATGTACAGACATGTCCGACATGTCATGGTAGCGGCTATGTTATGACACAACAAAGAAGTATGTTTGGTGTGATTCAGCAGCAGTTCGTTTGTCCGGATTGTCATGGAACCGGTAAGAAGGTAACACATGTCTGTCACAAATGTCATGGCAAGGGCTATGAGCATAAACGTGTAAAGCTGGATATCAAGATTCCGGCTGGTATTTCTACCGGTCAACAGATTCGTATCGCCGGCAAAGGAGAACGTGGATCCAACGGTGGACCAAATGGTGATCTTTATATTGAAATCATCGTACAGCCACATTCTACCTTTAAACGAGAAGGAAATGATATTTATATCAAAGTACCAATCAGTGCTTTGGATGCGACAATCGGAACCAGTGTGCAGGTACCGACCGTATATGGTGATGTCGAGTTGAAAATTCCGGAAGGAACACAGCCTAATACAAAATTTCGTTTGAAAGGAAAAGGTGTCAAAACTTCTCGTCAAACCGGTGATGAATTTGTTGAAGTGATGATTGAAATTCCAAAGAAGCTGACACGTAAAGAACGTGACTTATATGAACAGCTTCGTAAAGGGCAAAAGGAAAGTCCGTTTGAACGTTTTAAAAATTCATTTAAATAGAAAAAGTACTGAAATCTAAAGTGGTTTCAGTACTTTTTTAATCCAATGCATCAAAACCATGGGCAATTAGAAGCTCATTGGTCTTGAATAAGTTATAGTGATGTTGTAAAGCATAGATTAAGATCGCATCTTTTTTTACCTTGGCATACAATAAGCCATTATTGCTTAATGACAACAAGTTATTCGTATCATGTAAATTCAGACGCATGGCTAAAGCCAGCTGAATGATCTTATCTTTACTTCCTTTTTTAGTGCCATTACAAATTTGATACGCATAATTTTTCTGCATATTGGTTTGTGCGATCACTTCACTTTTTTTAAGTCCTTTCTTTTCCAGACAAGCTTCCAAGTAAGAGACAAAGTCTAAATCAGGAATAATTTCTAAAATGTTTTCTAATGGAGTGCTTTGATTTAAAAGGGTGATAAGTTGTGTTGTTGAAATCATAATAAGTACCTCTTAAAAGTATGGTAAAATAAGAAACGAAATCAGGCAACAAAAATGGTTCCCACTTTAGTTAAAATTGTCAGTACTTTTAAAGACACAGACACGAAGAAAATTTATCTGATACAAAACAAAATGGATCAGACTTTTTTTGTGCAGCGAAAGATGAAGCATGCCGATTATTTTGTGTATAAATCACTGCAGGAACATCCAATGAAAGGAATACCGAAGATATACGATGTACAAATTGAAGAAGAATGGTTGGTCATTACAGAGGAGTTTATCCAGGCGCCTACACTGGCAGAGCTGCTTCCATTTTCAGAGAAGGAAGCGGTAAATATTGTTTGTCAGCTATGCGACATTTTAACGTTTCTTCATCAGTTAAAGCCCCCGATCATTCATCGGGATATCAAACCGGAAAATATTTTCTATAAAGATGGAAAAGTCATCTTATTTGATTTTGATATTGCCCGTTTTTATGATCCCTCTAAGACAAGAGATACCACATTATTGGGAAGTGTCGGTTATGCGGCACCAGAACAGTTTGGATTTTCACAAACAAGCGTACAAAGTGATGTTTATTCCTGTGGGAAACTCTTGCAGGTACTTTTGACAGGACGGTTGGATCAAAATGTAAAGGGACGTTTTGAAAGAATCATTCGAAAAACCTTGAATATGGATCCTAAAGATCGATTTCAAAGTGCGGCGCAGTTAAAAGCAGAGCTTCAGGAAATTGGATGGATATTTCCGGGCATCAATAATCGAAACCGCAAAGGAAAGGTTGGTTCGTGGATCGGATGGATTTTTAGTATTTGTGTTGTTTTATCGATCGATACACAAAAAAATACGTCTTTTAAACACGATAGCTTGTATTTAATCGCATGTTTTTTAGTCTTAGCTCTTTTAGAACTGGTCATCTGTAATCGTCATAAAGTACAAAAATATGATTTACCATTCATACGATGGGGCATACTTTCCTTGATGTATTTTCTTCTTTTGGTGATAGGAATCGGTATCTTATCTCTTTTTGATATGATGCTGCCAGCATAACAATTTTACTTCTGCATTGCCTATAGTTAAGGCAGGCAGAAGTTTTTTATTCCCTTTGCTTGACAGATTTGTTCATGGAAAGGGGTAAAAGTACTAAGGAGGATTTTGTGATGAAGAAATTAGGATATGCTTTACTTTGTAGTGCTATGGTGCTTGGAATCACGGCTTGTGGATCATCGGATACATCAAGTAAAGATGATTCGGCAGATGAGAAAGAAGTAGAAGAATCAAAAGAAGAAACAACGACTTACGAAGCAATCTTGGCGGATTATTCTAAGCAAATTCAGGATAAAACACCGGTGTTAGTACAGGAATACAATAACGAGTATCCTGCTTTAAACGGAGATATCAATGAGATGGCAAAACTTTCAAATGATAAAATTTCGGAGCTGGCAAAAATTTCAACAGATGGCATCCAGGAAATGGCAGATCTGATGTACAAAAACGGAGATGCTTATGAAACATATGAAGATTGGGCAGGACAGTTACAAGATGTTTACATGCAGTATGCTCAACAGATTACGGATGCATACATGTCCTCTGCTATGTAGAAAAGGAGAAAATGATTATGAATGAACAATCATCAAATGGAAAAGCGATTGCGGGACTGGTTCTTGGAATCGTATCAATTGTATTGATTTTCTTTGGTGCGTATGGTGCTATTTTCGGGCTGATTTGTGGTGTAATTGGTATTATTCTTTCCATCAAGGCAAGAAATGAAAACCCAACAGGCATCGCTACTGCCGGATTTGTATGCTCCATTATCGGAACCGTGTTATGTGCTGTGGGCTTTGTCGCCTGTGCTTGTCTGTTAGGCGGACTGGCCAGTGTAGGAGCTTCACTACAATAAGAGCCATTGTGCTCTTTTTTTGTCTATGGCACAAATTCAATTAGGACCTATAGTTCTTTCTTCCTATGCTTTTTTTGCACTGTGTGGAGCCTTTGCCTGCATAATCTATGGCTTGTTTTGTATTTCTAAAGCACGAAGAGAACAGTCCGTCTATCTTTTGTGCTATGCCGGAATCGGAGCATTGGTAGGAGCTAAACTTCTCTATATTCTAGTTTCTTTACCGGAAATCTTGGCCCATATTGACCAATGGATCTACTATGTTTCTTCCGGTTTTGTATTTTATGGTGGTCTGCTAGGGGCCATCATAGGAAGTGTTTTCTATTGCCATGAATTTCATAAAGATTTCTATGGACAGACAAACGGTTTAGTACCGATGATTCCTTTATTTCATGCCTTTGCTCGTATCGGCTGTTTTTTCAGCGGATGTTGTTATGGAGTGGAAAGTGAATTTCTCGGACTTCTTACTTTCTCCGTCTATGCCAATCCCATGGAAACAAATCGTATTCCGGTACAGCTGATAGAAACCGGTATGGAATTTCTGCTTTTTCTGTTCCTTCAATTTTATAAAGGAAATCGTCTATATGCTTATTTGGGTTTTTATTCCATAGGGCGTTTTCTATTAGAATTTTGGCGTGGCGATCCACAAAGAGGAATATGGATTTTATCCACTTCACAATGGATATCCATAGGGATTTGGTTTTTCTTGATCCTAAGATTTATACAGAATTATCATCACGCAAAATAGTGTGTGCAAATATGGTAAAAAAACACGAGTTTCTGGCTCGTGTTTTTTTACCGTTTTGAAAAATCATAAAAGATGTTTTGTTTAAGAAGTAATATCAGGTTTATTTCGTAAGAAGATTTGAAGTAATGTATATATGTCTCTATCAGAAAATTCATATTCTTCTAAAGTATCCATACTTTCTATCACATCTTTTATTATAGAAATCAAATAATGTTGTGAATCATCATAGAATTTTTTTTCATCTGGTCTGAAATTAAGTTTATTCTTCAACTCAAATAATATGCAATTACCATGAAACAAAAAATCTAAAACTAATGAATTAATAATAGGTATATTTAATTTTCTGCAAATTTTAGTTAAAAGAGTAAATAGAATTTCATTAGTTTCAAAATTGTTAATACCTGGTGTGAGTTGATTGATGGATAATAAATTTTGGCTCGTCCTTTGCACATAAAGGATGAATAAATATTAAAAATGAAATCTTGGTGG